>ERZ894220.43-NODE-43-length-150625-cov-23.6409_pt1 | contig 150625 bp, 84 predicted proteins | sample MGYA00380292_ERZ894220 | MGnify/ENA primary metagenome ERZ894220 (study PRJEB32331, sample SAMN06328446) | human gut metagenome | biome: human gut microbiome; feature: stool | host: Homo sapiens | collected 2014-12-05 ... | reverse complement strand
AATATTTCATCTTTATTTTCGATTTTTGAAGTGTCAACTTATTCAGTACACTACATACAGAAATAACCACCGAATGCGATGAAGATAATAATTGCAGTTTGCACGAGAAGAATTAGGATAGAATTGACAACATAGACACAAGACAGGTATGAGAGCAAACGTTTGCTCTCATACCTGCTACCACACTTGCTACCATACTTGAAACAACGATGAATAAAGGGATGCAGACAAATTGTTAGAGCATGAGAGCAAAAACGCATTCAAATTACGTGGGGAGATATGCAGAACCAATAAAAAGCAAATTAAAACGAAAGAAGGCTATTTATGGTAACTTTTTGCATAACATATTGGTTAACTTTGCACTCAATAATAAAAAACTTATGAACATCAATTCTGAAACAAAATATTGCCAGACTTGCGGAATACCTTTGGATATTGATTATACCAATCTGAAGGCAGACCAAAATGAGGAATATTGTGATTACTGTCTGAAAAATGGAGTTAAACTGTATGACTTCTCAATGGATTATCTTATCTACCTTTGGGGACTTTTTCCCGAAGAATACTATAAAGAAGTCGGCATACGCCATACTTCGTCGGAGTTGAGAGAAATTATGTCCAGACGGTTACCTGAAATTAAAAGATGGAAGCAAAAAATTAATACCGCTCACATACAATACGAATTAGTGATCAGAGTTCAAGAATATATCAACTGTCATTTATTTGATGACCTTGATTCTGAAAAGTTATCCCAAATTGTATGCATTTCCAAGTATCATTTCCGCCGACTTTTTAAAGCAGTTTGCGGTGATAGCCTTGGGAATTACATCCAACGATTAAGATTGGAGTACATTGCTTTTAAGTTAATATCCACCAATATAAGTGTCCCAGAGATTCTTAGTCAAATCAATTATCAGAATAAACATACGCTTTCAAGGGCATTCAAAAACTACTTTAATTGCTCTATACCTGAATTTCGTAAAAGACATTCAAATGCCTGTTCTGAAGGCAAGAATCCAATACAGATTGAACCAAGTATTGAAAGAGTGCCTCATACACGGATTGCATATTTAAAATTAGAGAGAACACATCATGCCAGCCATAGCTTTTCTGTTTTATGGAAACAGGTGCTACAATTTTCTGAAAGCTATGAATTATTATCAAAAGGATGTAAGTATGTGAGCCTGACTCTTGATTATCCTTTTATCACGTCTGAAGAACAAAGTCGTTTTATGGTTGGAGTAACGTTACCACAATCATTTAAAATTCCGAAGGGGTTCGGTGTTTATGAAGTTCCTGCGGGTGAATATGCTATATTCCGTTTTAAAGGACTATACCATGAACTGAATAGGGTATATCGTTATATTTATCTTGACTGGCTACCTGCAAATGATTATAGCTTGCGAGAACCATTTACTTTTGAGACTTATATCAATACACCCGAAAAAACTCCGGTTTCGGAACTAATCACAGATATTTATCTCCCTGTCAAAAAGAAAGAAATATGAATAAAGAAATAGAGAATGAATTGAAAAAGTCAAGGGTCGATTTTGTTCATTTCGTAGATATATCCAAGTTGACCAATAGGCAGAATAGAGGTTTGCCATGTGCTATATTAATAGGAATCGCAATAAGTCCGAAGTTTGTAAAAGATGTATTTAATAATCCGGATTATAAACCTGCTCTTGAAGATGAGTATGTGAAAACTGAAAATAGAGTGGGAGAAGTAACAGACGAGTTAGCTGAATTTCTTGTCAGAAAAGGGTATAAAGCTCTTTCACAATCTGATGCGGGACTTTTGGCAGAAGGAGTGTTTAATTTTGAAACGAAGGAGTCGGTTTTACCTCACAAGACAGTAGCGCAACTTAGCGGATTAGGATGGATTGGGAAAAACAATCTGTTTATTACTCCTGAATATGGTGCAGCGCAATGTCTTGGTACCGTTTTGACTGATGCCCCGTTAGATACTGTATCGTATGCCTCTATTTCCCCGAAGTGTGGTAATTGTAACATTTGTAGGGATATATGCGAAAGAAATGTATTGAAAGGAACCACCTGGAATATAACAATTTCAAGAGATGATATAATTGATGTATATGGATGCAGTACCTGTTTGAAATGTCTTGTGCATTGTCCTTGGACGCAGAAATACGTAAACTTTAAAAGCAGGCTTTTAAAGCCATAGAAGAACTAGCCTGACTATTTCATTTATAGATTAAAATAACAGGTATAGATTAAAATAACAGGCTGAAAAGAGGCTGACTAAAAAGTCGGTTCTATCTCTATTCTCCTCCTTCGGGAAGGAGGGGAATTGGAGATACTACTGACTTTTTAGTCAGGCCCGAACTATATTGCCTTATCTTGAACTGAAAGTAGATTTAAATAATAACTTTAGTGTGTCTTGAAAGATAAATAATCTACCGGAATCAGCCGGACCTCGCTATTTAATCCCGAAGGCATGGGAGCCCAGTGACCATAGTTGGCCGGACGATAATTCAGATCGACAATATTGATTTCTTTAAATTTGCGCCACTGCACTCCCTGCCTGTCCAGTTCGGCTATCCGGTTGGCAGGGAGGTTAGTGACTTCTATCTCGATGTGGTTTTTTCCTGATTTCAGCAGATGACCTACTCGTAGCTGATAAGGTACTGCCCATGCGCAGCCCGCTTCCTGACCGTTGATCCGGACACGGGCACTTTCGCGTACGTCTCCCAAGTCGAGTACCCAGTCATCGGCTTGCAGAGCGGGCAATTCGATATCCAATGAATAAACACCGCTGCCCATGTTAATCTTGGCTGCCGGATGGTCGATGCCTGTCCATGAGCAAGGGCGGTCGATATTGAACGTACCCTTTATCTCCGGTTCGCTTTCGGCGAAGTGTAGTTTCCAGCCATGATCCAGGCTGAGGCTGAACGGTTGTTCCTGAATATAGTTCCAGGGCCGGGCAGCTTGCAGCGGCTGTTGATAAGTCTGCAAAATCACCGATTCACCGGATTTCAGTTGGAGGTAGACTTGTGTCTGTTCTCCGGTCTGACGTACCTTTGCTTCTCCGCATTCTCCGGTCATGGGATTGAAGAAGGCAGCAGCTTCGGCTTTGGTTCCCAGTGTCACCCAATCATTCACTCCTTTATCTTGGAGAGAAGAGATAAAGTAATGGTGTCCGCTATCGTTCACCCTACGGATGGCTTGCAGTCCGAACTTGGTTTTCATTTCTTCCTGAGGAATATTACAACTTGCTAAAGTACGCGCATAATCCGTACCTGTAATAATCTTGCCTTTGCCTACCGGAGTAACCGTTGTTTCGGAGAATGAAACGGAAGGTAACTTTTGCAGCGTCTGCTGATAAGTCTTGCGCTTCTGTTCCAGTTGACCGTATCCCGGTACGTCCGTCGGATAGTTTTCGAGGAATACGATAGTGGCTCCCTGTTGTGCCAGTTTCAGCAGATGAGCCAGAACGTCATTCGGCATCAAATGGGCGGCGGGTACGACCAGCGCTTTGTAACCGGTTCCGCCGGAAGTGATGAGCTGTCCGTCTTTGAAACGGGTGCTGCGGATAAAGTTGTCCGAGATATAGTCTCCGTCATATCCGCTGTTATTGATACGGTGGATGGCATCTATAAATTTCGGGGCAAGCTTGGCCATGTGATGAATGCTGAATAGGAGCAAACGTCCCGGTTGCTCATCCCACATATCATAGACAGGCAGATAAATAAGGAAATCATTATCCGGTTTACCCATTTGCAGGAAACTCTGGCAACGGGTGATATAATCGAAGAACGAAGGGGCATCGTGCCAGATACTGTTCGTCGGGTTCATATTGATAGAGGCGTAAAACAACCATCCCGGCCATTCGGCTTCTTTCGGCGAATAAGGAGTGCCGTGAAAGAACATATGATTAATGCCGGAGACGAACATCAGGTCCATATCCGGTTTGCATTGCGACAAAGAAGTGCGGAAATGCTCCGTCAGCCAGGTAAATGTTTCGGTAGAAGTATAAGGCTTCCCAGCGATATGTGCGGCAGAAGAGGCATATTTCAGCATCGACAAGTCCGAATCATTCTTTTTGGTTAATGAATCCTGACGTAATCCTTTGATATGAAATTGGGACAAACCGAATCCTTCACATTCGGGGATGTCTACGGCTGCGTAGACATCGATCAGGTTGGCAGGCGATCCGTGTGCCTGATTACGGGTGATGCTGCCATTCTTGTGTGCCCAGTCCGTCCATTGACGGGTGAAGTTCTCCAGCAATAAGTCGGAGATCGTCTCCCGATAGTCGGACACGATGCGGCGGCTGACTTCCGGACGGCTTTCATCCAGAAACTCTGGAAAATGTTCTTCCAACTTATATCCCCGTCTGCGGGCGAACTGATCCAGAAAGTCTTCTGTCCAGTCTGCCTGATAGACTTCGTAAGAGTCGTTGAAGAATGTATGCGGATAACTCGTCTTGCTGCTTTTGAAAGCACGGTCAAATCGGGAGAGATAGTTCTTGACGGCAGTCTTGGAAAGATGGTTCATTACGTAGCCTTCTCCTCCGGGGGCGGCGCGTTTCACTTTCTGACGTGTCTTGCTGTTATACAGCGCTATCACTTTCCATTTTCCGGCAGGGGCTTTCCATTCCAGTTTGTCTTTCCTGACGTGGGATGTAAGGTTGATACAGCGTCCGTTTTCATCGTATGCCATTACGCGGCTTAAGACAGAATAAGGTTGCTGCTTCTTGTCTGTCACATTGATATCTTGCACGATTTCCTGGCCTCCTTCTATATCATAAGTCTGGAAGATGGCTTTGCTTGCCGCGTCTTCGATGCTGACTTCCGGTCCTCCGAAGGGCCATCCCGTTCCGGTGTTCATATCGATCTCGATGCCGGTGCGTTTTCCTTCCGCCTGTGTGTGTTTGAGGACTTCCATCCAGCGGGGAGAAAGGAACTGAATATCGTTGGCGTCATTGCCCTGTACACCATAGATGGGAGTGATTTCTACGGCGCCCATGCCGGCACGTGCGTATTCTTCCAGATTGTAAGTCAGGTTCTTTTCATCGACAGCGCTTCCCAGCCACCACCATCTGGTGCCGGGACGGGCTTCTGCCGGAGCATCCGGCCACTGTTGCGCTTGTATGCTTCCACCTGCTGCGAGCATACAGAGGAGTATCAGTTGTTTCTTGTTCATTATTCTTGGGGTGTATGATAGTATTCAATGTTTTCTGCGTCGTCGGTCACAAAGAGCGGACGTCCGTCCGGCTGTGCAAAGTGGAAGCGGACACCGTCGAAAGTTATGTTCTTTGCGTGACGGATATAAAATCCTTTGGCGGGAATCGTTCCGAACATCCAGGGTTCGGGATATACTTTCTCCTGTTCGGGTGGAGTGCGCTTGCCGTCTTCTTCGCTGTATCCACCTTTATAATATATATGAATGTTGCGGAAAGTAACATCTTCGATAGATGCACCGGGGACACCGCTGATAATGGAAGAATACCGGCTGTCAGCGTTCCATACATTGATGTCGCTGATCAGAATACGCTTCATGGTGCCTATGGGTGTCCCTTCCGGACTGCGCATACGCGCACCCAGGCGAAGGAAGATAGGAGCATTGACGATATTCCTCATGGTGATATTGCTGATAACGATGTCTTCCAGATGGCCGCCGTCTACGGTTTCGAGCGCCAGTCCCCGACAATGTTCGAAGATACAGTTGGTGAGGACGATGTTGCGGAAGCCTCCGCTGCTTTCCGTTCCGAGCTTGATGCGTCCGGTACGGTATCCATGGTCGGGGGCCTGTGGTTCGTCGAGTTGCCAGCTGCCGTCCAGTACGCTTCCCTTGTCGAATCCGCTGACGTAGCAGTCGCTGATGGTAACGTTCTCCGTATCTTTGAAACGTCCCAGCGCATAAGAGGCTTTCAGAACGATGGCGTCATCCCACGGGGAGTTGACCGTGCATTGGCTGATGCGTACGTTGCGGCAGCAGTCAATGTCGAATCCGTCCCGGTTGGTATCTACTTTCAGATTAAGCAGGGTGAGGTGTTCCACACCGGTGGCTAGCAGGGCGAAGTGTCCGCAATGGAGCATGGAGAAGTCTTTCAGTGTGACATTCCGGCAATCCTTGAGGCTGATCGCTTTGTTGCCTACACCCGGCAGGCGGCTTTCTTCGCGGGTCAGTCCTTTGCCGTAGATCAGTCCCGGACCGCTGATGGTGATGTTTTCCAGACCGATTCCCCAGATCAGGGAGTTCTTCCAGTGGCTGTGACCGAAGTCCTGGTATTTATTATGCTCATTGGGTTCTGCCATGTCGTATCCTTTGTCCTTTTCCGGAAAGGCTGCGATGATGCGTGCGCCTTGTTCCAGATAGAGGTGGATATTACTTTTCAGCCGGATAGAATAACAGGCATATTCTCCGGCAGGCAGGTATACGGTACCTCCGCCTTCTTGTGCGGCAGCTTCGATGGCACGGTTGATGGCGGGAGAGTCAATCGCCTTTCCGTCCGCTTTTGCTCCGAAGTTTCTGACGTTATAGATTGCTGCCTGCATATACAGGCAACCGGTCAGTAGGCTGAGTAACAGATATATTCTTTTCATCTTTGTATGGATTTGAGCTAAATGATAATCAATAGTATCTCCATTCATTTTTTACTATGTTTAAGTTCATCAATCTTTGCAAAAAGATCCGGCAACATAAAATAATTATAATCTGCTCGTGCATTTTGCTCGTAGAAACAGAAATAAAGTTTACTGTTTGCTGCGAGCGGGCAGCGCCCTGCGAGGACGGGACGGTCTGTTCGTTTCCCCGATTCATAAAGCAAGAGGGGAGTCTTGTCCTGACGGCCGTTACTCAAACGGATATCGTCAGTGGGAGTGACCGCCTGCAAGGTGCGGAGTTTCATACTTTCACCATAATAACAGGTGAAGGCTTGCCCTTCTACACTGAACACGTTTATATCCATGTCCGGCTGACAGTCTCCGAAGCTCCAGAATAAGTTGTCGGCCTGCTGCAAGGAGGTGACCGCTACTTCGAGAATAAAGCCGCGGGTATCCGGCAGGGCTTTCCACCGGAAAGCGATTCCTTTCACTTTTTCCTGAGGAGCCAGCCAGTGACTGTCGGTTCCTTTCGATATACCCAGACGGAAAGTTCCGGCGGGAGGAGTCAGTTGCTGCGCCTGTACGTTAATGAGGCAGATTGCCAGCAGTACGACGGTCAGTAGTTGTTTTAACATAGTCGAAGTGGATATTACTTTGTTCATTTTCCTTTAATACAATAGCATCTTTGTCTTTGACGTCCAATGTTATTTCCGATAGATTAAAGTTTCTCGTATAGCAGATTTTCCCCGGTTTATTGGTCTGCGCTTCGATGCCGTAAAGATAGAAGTTTTCCAGACGCAATGTATCATTCCAGCCCGAAGCGGAGATAAATTCATCTACATTTTCCGCTTTTACCTGTGAGAGGTATATGTCACGGAATCGCGGATACCCTTTTTCAGGTGGTTCTACCGGAGTCAGCATCACCTTCCAGTGCTCCGGAATCTCCTTGCCCTCATATTCTTTGGGCAAAGTGCTGTAGCTGTAGCTCGGATTCCAGTTTAAATCCGCCGCCAATACCTGACGGACATTTTCTGCGCTGACACGGGTCATGTAGATATTCTCAATGGTTCCCCCACGGTTCATGGCACTTTTCAGTCGCAGCACGGTATATGTGCCGACAGCTTTAAGGTCATAGCCTAATACATTGCGGATGCTGCCGGAAGTTTCGCTGCCGCAGGTGATCAGTCCCGCTCCTTTGCGGGCTGTGCAGTTGCGCACTACCACATTCTCTGTCGGACGGTTCACACGCAGCCCGTCCGCGTCCCGTCCCGATTTGATACAAATATTGTCGTCGTTGCAGTCTATGTCACAGTTCTCGATCAGTATGTTGCAGGAGGAGTCGATGTCGATGCCGTCCGTGCTTGGACCGTGGCCGCCGATGTTATTGTTGATAGTCAGTCCGTCTATGGTACAATAGTCGGAATAGAGAATCTGACATCCCCAGAATCCTGTGCGCATCAGGGTGAAACCGCTCAGTGTGATGTCCGAACTGCGTTCGACGAGGATTCCCCGTACACGTTTGCAGTCATAATCCACTATCCAGCGTAACCCTCTGGCTTCGTATTCTTTCCTCATTTCCCAGTATTTATCCCAGAAGACTTTTCCACGGCAGTCCAGTGTACCTTCTCCGCTGATGGCAGCGTTCTTCTCGTCGACAATGTTGATCACTGCTGCCGGCCATGTCATCTCTATCCCTGCTATACGCGAGCGAAATTCGGGATAATGGTGGATGTCGGGGCTGGCAAGCAGAGTCACCCCTTTGCCAATCTGCAGGTTTACGCCGCTTTTGACAAACAAGGCTCCTGTCTGGTAATACCCCGGTTGCAGGACAACCGTTCCTCCGCCGGAGACAGCGCAACTGTCGATTGCTTTCTGAATGGCCTCTGTGCTGAGTACGGTACTGTCTGCTACTGCGCCAAAGGAATTGGCGGATATAATCATCTTGTCTCCGGGAAGTTGGCGGCTGCCTACGCTGTCTGCCCACGATAAATCCGGTTGCTGAGGTACCTGCCCCCATTCGAAGCTGTTGCCGGCTTGTTTGGCAGGAGTGCACGCTATCATCAACGAGCCTGCCAGAAGTAGGGGAAGGAGGTTTTTAATTCTCATATAGTCTTTTAGTATAGGATTCTTTTAATTTCCATCCGGTTTCTCTATTTCCGTGAACGGTGAATCGTTCCAGTGGAAAGTATTCACATCGTCCGGATGTGCGGGATTGTATGCCGGGTCTATTTTCAGATGCTTCGCCAGTTCGGGAACGGCTTTCTTCATCCCTTCGATGACGCATTGGGCGATCTGATAGGCACCGTAAGGATTAAAGTGCGTATTATCTGCAAAATTCCTGGTCTGTCCCGGATACGTTCCTGCCGGATAGTGGACGAAAGCACGTTTGGAAGTGTCCGGTCCCAGCGCCTCGTACAGGGTACGTGTCATTTCATTGAGATCGATCAGGGGAACATTCTCTTTGGCTGCCAGCCAGCGCATCGCTTCCGGATAGTCTTCGTGTGTGTCGCGGATATGTCCGTTGGCGTCGAAACTACGACGTTGGGTAGGAGTGACAAGCACCGGATGCGCTCCGCGTGCACGCGCTTCGTCAATGAATGTTTTCAGACTGGTCATGAAGGAGTAGTAAGCTCCTTTGCCCGGCCCTTTCTGCTTTTGGTCGTTGTGACCGAACTCCATAAAGAGATAGTCTCCTTTTTTGATCTGGCTTAAAGCCTTCGCCAGTCGTTTGGCTCCGATAAAGGTATTTGCCGATTCGCCGGATTCGGCATAATTGGCGATACAGACATCGGTGCCGAAGAAGTGAGGAATCATTTGTCCCCAGCTGGCCCAAGGCTCGTTGTCCTGATCGACTACCGTACTGTTGCCGCACAGGAATACGGTAATTACAGACGGGTCGGCAGGCTCGATACTGATGCTCTGACATAGGGGAGCGTCACCGTTGAATTCCAGTGTCAGTTTGTCGTCCCAGTTCAGTTTCGTCTTTTCACGGGGTTTGATGCGTACCGATTCTTTGTCGGATATGCGTGGATTCCGTTTGTTGATGATAAATGTCTCCTCTGTGAACTGCCCTTTTCTGGTGGGCAGATTATCGACAAAGAGACGGCGTGATTCGCCTCTTACGGTAGTTACACCTGCCTGCTTCTTGCTTCCGAGGCGTACGGTTACTTTGTAGTTACCGTCCGGCACACGGACAGAAAAGAAGAAAGGTGCTTTGCTCCCTTTTTCGGGAGTGGGTGCAAGGTCATATCCGTAACCTGTTTCCTCGCTGTAGCGGGGGGCGTCTGCCAGTTGGAATGTGCGGGCTTGTTCCTGAGCGCTGATAGCTGTTGCTGTCAGCAGCAGAAGTCCGAGAAATGTTGTTTTCATATCAGTCATCAATTAGTTTAATTTATTTTCGGTTTTAGTTCGTCGGGTGAATCTTTGGTATAGGATTTCACGTCTCCCGCCACTTTGGTGAATAGTTCCTGAATCAGTTCCGGAGCGATATTCGCTGTCGGGCGGAAAGCATCGGAGTTCATATAGTCAAGGATGGCTTTATGCATCTGCCGGGCAACTACCCGTTTTTCCGGTTTCGAAGTGATGTCCATGCTGGTCATTATCAATTTGCCGTTCAGTACGTTGGCTTCGAACAACATTCCGATTTTCCGGTTGATAAACCAGGTGTCTATGCTCTGGATGGTCGGTTGGAATTCGGTCGGGAATCCGGTAAACTGCATGACCTGTGCTTTGTTCAGCAGTTCCCACCATTGCAGGTTGCTGTGATATTCGGTCGGGAATTCACGGAAAAGCGGATGATATTCGTTGAGGAAGATACCTGTGGTATGAGGCGGACGCATCTTGAACCAGGAAGTATTCCAGAAGACAGGAGTGAAGTATTGTTTCACTTCCTTGCCATACTGGATTTTTCCGGCTGCCGTGATCAATACGTTTCCTCCTTCTTGCAGGATGGAGATTGCTTTTGCGTCTAGTGTATCGGTGGTATATACGTCGCCCTGAGTCAGTTCTACCTGTGCGGGATATACCCAGAAGTCCCAGTCATTGACGGCATCGCTGCCTTCGATACGAATTTCCATATTCAGTTTCTGCGGTTTAGTGATTCCGCTTAGCTTCATGTCTACACTTCCCAGCGTACAAAGATTTCCGACTGGTATATTCTGAGTGCCTACAGTGCCGTGAGCGTATACTTTGCCATATTCATCCTTGATGCTGTATACCGTTTTGGCTTCCTGCAGAGGGGCTGCTCCGAAATGGGAAACTTCGATGTCGGCATGGAAAGCCTCGTCGTTGGTATATACGAATTTAGGAATACGTGCCAGCGGAACGGTCGGGCTGCAGAAACGTCTGAACTCATCTGCGTTGATATAGCCTTTTTCTTCAAAGAAGACATCCAGAAGACCTACTAATGCAGTTCCCTGACCGGAATAGTCGTTCAGTGCCAGCAATTGGAATCCTGCATAGTCGGGTGTACGCAATGTTTTCTCGATTTCGTGTTTGTAGCAGATTGCCTGAAGTTTGCCCGAAGCCATCATAAAGTCGTGCCCCATACTGCCCATGTGATTATCATTCAGGATATCACGGAAGATTTCAAAGTTCTTGGCCTTGTTCACTCCGGTGTATTTACGTATCTCGCTGAAATTCGGGAATGCACACCATTGTCCTGTCTCATGAGAAACGTACGGTTGCTTCACGGAATCGATCTTGGCGCGGTAGTCGGACATACTTTCCGGTTGCGAGCCTGCCCAGCTAAGACCCCGTGCACCGGCTTTCACATGATATTGATTGTGGGGCTGCCATTGCCAGCTGCCTCCTACGGAAGCTCCTGTATATACATGGCGGGGGTCGGTCGCTTTCCAGTAATCAACGAATTTGCTTACCCAAGGTACCCAACGGCCCGAAGGTTCATTGCCGCAGGCCAGCATGCAGTAAGAGGCGTAATTGCCGTATTCTTTGGTCAGAGCGATGGTTTCGTCCATCAGATATTTGTCAATCGGCTGCCCGTTGCCCAGTCTCGGACCGTGATTAGGCCAGCTGGGACCTTCGGGTTGCAGATAAAAACCAACGAGATCGGCAGCGATGAAGGCTGCTTCCGGTGGACAGAAAGAGTGGAAACGCATATGGTTTAATCCGTAGTTGCGGCAGATGCGGAATACCCGTTCCCAGGAAGCTACGTCCATCGGCGCATAACCTGTAAGCGGGAAATCGCAGTTTTCCACTGTACCGCGGAGCATTGTCTTGCGTCCGTTGACGTAGAACCATTTGCCTTCTATCTTGAAATCACGCATACCGAACTGTACCTGTTTCTTTTCGGACTGCTTGCCGCTGTTCAGCGTGGCTGTCAGTTTGTAGAGTGCCGGATTGAACTCATCCCATGTCAGGAAGTCTTTTCCCATCGGTAGTTCCATTTCTACCCGGTTATCTCCTGCCTGAATACGGAAGGTCTGTTGAACAGGGAGGACGTTTTGGCGGGTATCCGTATTAAAGCTTTCGGCAGAAAGTGTTATTTCTCCTTTGGCAGAAGAAGAGGATTTTACATTCATGCGTACCAGCGCTTTCCCGTGACTCAGATCAGGATATACCTGTATATCGTCGAAATAGACTTTGGGAGTCGTCTGCAGTTCGATTTTACCTACGATTCCGTTCCAGTTGCCCTGTGTCTGGTCGGTGATGCTATGTGAATCCGGACCGACATTGATCTCTTTAATCCGGTTGTCAACCCGGATAGTGAGCCGGCACGGCTTGCCGGGAGTGACGGCCGAGGTCAGGTCGTATACATGAGGAACGCAAAGGCTGTTTTGCATACCGATTTCTTTCGTGTTTACCCATACGGTTGTTTCAATATGTGGGCGTTCCAGAAAGAGGAGAATTCTTTCCCCTTTCCAGGCGGATGGAATTGTCACTTTCTTTTGATACCAGGCGACACCTACATAGTGCTTGTCGGGAGTCAGGAAGAAAGGTAATTTGACTTGCCCTTCTATCCGGTATTTCTCCATGTAAGGATTGAAATAGTAAGAACTGTCATATAAACTTCCTGTCCATTGGGTACGTGCGGTAACATTGTCCCCTTTTAGCTTTTCGGGCATGGAACCGGGTAAATTGATGGATTCGTCGAGCGATTTATTGAACCATTGTTCTTTCATGCCCGCATCTTCCCGGTCGATCTGGAAATTCCATTTTCCGGATAGGCTGAAAGAGTGGTTTTGCCCTGCTACAGTCAGTACAGAGGCGAATACAATGGCAATACTTACTAAAAGTTGTTTCATGATATGTAGAATTGATATGTTTTTCACTACGTTTAAAAATCTGGTGCTAAAGTAGAGCTTTTGGGTAATCAATAAAATAGAAAGATGTACAGATACATAGAATATTGTATCAAAAACGGCTTTTATGGCGGTTGGTGTACGAAACTACATGAATATGACAATATATCCATCATCATTCATTTCTGAAATTTTGCAGGATGCCATATCTTTGCGAAGTAAACTTTTTAATCTTAAAGTGAACCATGAAAAAAGTATTTGCCTGGATGGCTTTGACTCTTTGGTCGGTAATGACAATCTTTGCAAGTGAGACTGCTTATCTCTTTTCTTATTTCATTAATGACAGTAAGGACGGTTTGCATCTTGCCTACAGTTATGATGGTCTGAATTGGACTCCTCTGAACGGTGGACGTTCTTTTCTGACTCCGGCTGTCGGTAAAGATAAATTAATGCGAGACCCTAGTATATGCCAGTCTCCCGACGGAACATTTCATATGGTCTGGACTTCCAGTTGGACGGACCGGATCATCGGATATGCTTCTTCCCGTGACTTGATTCACTGGAGTGAGCAACAGGCTATACCCGTGATGATGTACGAGCCGAAAGCTCATAATTGTTGGGCGCCGGAACTCTTTTATGACGAGCCTTCGGAAACATATTACATCTTTTGGGCGACCACCATCCTCGGACGTCACAAGGAAGTACCTACCAGCGAAAGCGAAAAAGGGTTGAACCACCGTATGTACTATGTCACAACGAAGGATTTCCGTACTTTCTCAAAGACGAAGATGTTTTTCAATCCCGACTTCAGTGTGATCGACGCGGCTATCGTGAAAGACCCTACACAGGGAGATCTGATTATGGTCGTCAAGAATGAGAACTCCAATCCTCCGGAGAAAAACCTGCGTGTGACACGCACGAAGAATATAGCCAAAGGTTTTCCGACAAAGGTATCTGCCCCGATTACGGGAAAATATTGGGCGGAAGGACCGGCACCTCTTTTTGTGGGTGATGCGCTTTATGTGTATTTTGATAAGTATCGTGACCATCGTTACGGAGCTGTCCGTTCGCTGGATCATGGTGAAACGTGGGAAGATGTATCCGATCAGGTTTCGTTTCCGAGGGGAATCCGCCACGGGACTGCCTTTGCGGTGGATGCTTCCGTCGTAGAGTCTCTGATAGCCAATCGGAGTTATAATCCGTTAATTCCTGATAATCTGGCAGACCCTTCGGTCTCCAAGTTCGGTGATACGTACTATTTGTATGGCACGACAGATTTGGATTACGGTTTGGGACGTGCCGGAACTCCGGTGGTATGGAAGTCGAAAGATTTTGTAAACTGGAGTTTTGCAGGCTCCCACATTCGCGGTTTCGACTGGGCGAAAGGATATGAATATGAAAATGACAAAGGTGAAAAGAAGAAAGGATATTTCCGGTATTGGGCTCCCGGAAAGGTGATTGAACAGGAAGGAAGGTATTATTTGTATGTAACGTTTGTAAAGCCGGACGAGAAGATGGGCACTTATGTGCTTGTTGCCGATCGTCCGGACGGCCCTTTCCGGTTTGCCGAGGGGAAGGGACTTTCCTTGCCCGGAACAGAGGAAGCGGATAGCCCTGCTGTTGTACCAGATATTGACGGAGAACCGTTTATTGATGAAGATGGTAAAGGCTATATTTTTTGGCGGCGCAGACTGGCCGCCCGTCTTTCGGATGACAAACTACACGTGGACGGGGAACCGGTAAGTATAAAAACTGCCCGTCAGGGGTATTCCGAAGGGCCGCTGATGTTCAAGCGTAAAGGTATTTATTACTATGTGTATACATTGAGCGGTCATCAGAACTATGCCAATGCTTATATGATGAGCCGTGAATCTCCTCTGACAGGCTTTGTAAAACCGGAAGGCAATGATATCTTCTTATTCTCGGCTCCTGAAAATCAGGTCTGGGGACCGGGACATGGCAATGTGTTCTATGATGAGGGAACAGATGAATATATCTTCGTCTACCTTGAATATGGAGACGGTGGTACTACCCGTCAGGTATATGCCAACCGGATGGAATTTGATGAAGACGGAACAATAAAAACGCTGGTGCCGGATATGCGGGGAGTAGGCTATCTGACTACCCCGCAGGAAACGAGGAAAAATGTGGCGCTTCAATCTCATTTTTATGCTTCCAGCGAGAAAGCGCCGCGCACTTCAACGGTCAGTATCGAGACACAGCCCAACCAACCTTTGCCGGACAAAGGTTCAGTGAAGAATTACACCCGTACGCATACTTATCAGGCTGCTCATGTGGCAGACGAATCAAACGGAACCCGTTGGATGGCGGCTGATACCGACAGTAGTCCCTTTATCACAGCGGATTTGAAAGAAGTACGAAAGGTGAGTGAGTGTCATTTCTTCTTTACCCGTCCCACAGAAGGGCATACATGGAAACTGGAAAAATCTGTAGATGGGAAGAACTGGCAGATATGTGCCGAACAAGGGAAAGTACAAGCCCGCTCTCCACATATTGCCGATGGTATCGGTGAAGCCCGTTATCTCCGTCTGCACATTCGCCGGGGGGACGCAGGCTTGTGGGAATGGAAGATTTATGAATAACTAAAACAGCGTAATAACTATAATGACAGAGAATATGAAGAGCAAAATTCTGACAGTCTTTTGTGCCGGTCTTTTGGCCCTTTCCGGGGGAATGCAATCCGTAAAAGCACAAACTTCTTCCTGGTTCAACGATAAAGACCTGACATTGACAGGAGTTTACTATTATCCCGAACACTGGGATGAAAGTCAGTGGGAACGTGATTTCAAGAAGATGCACGAGCTGGGATTTGAGTTTACGCATTTTGCGGAGTTTGCATGGGCGCAGCTGGAACCGGAAGAGGGACGCTATGATTTTGCCTGGCTGGATAAAGCAGTAGCTTTTGCCGCCAAATATGATCTGAAAGTCATTATGTGTACTTCGACTGCCACGCCTCCGGTATGGATGAGCCGGAAGTATCCCGAAATCCTGTTGAAGAATGAAGACGGTACGATTCTTGATCATGGTGCCCGTCAGCATGCCTCATTTGCTTCGCCGCTCTATCGGGAATTATCGTATAAGATGATTGAGAAACTGGCACAGCATTATGGCAATGATTCCCGTATTGTCGGATGGCAGCTTGACAATGAACCTGCCGTACAGTTCGACTATAATCCGAAGGCGGAACTGGCTTTCCGTGATTATCTCCGTACAAAATACAATAACGACATTCAGCTGCTGAACGACGCATCGGGAACCGCTTTCTGGAGCGAAGCTTATTCGTCTTTTGATGAGATAACCCTCCCTAAGCGTGTCCAGATGTTTATGAATCATCATCAGATTCTGGATTACCGTCGTTTTGCCGCAAAGGAGACCAATGATTTCCTGAATGAACAATGCCTGCTGATCAGGAAATATGCGAAGAATCAATGGATAACTACCAACTATATTCCCAATTATGACGAAGGTCATATCGGTGGCAGTCCCGCACTCGACTTCCAGAGCTATACACGCTATATGGTGTATGGCGATAACGAAGGCATCGGCCGTCGCGGTTATCGGGTGGGGAATCCGTTGCGTATTGCATGGGCGAATGACTTCTTCCGTCCCATACAGGGTACATACGGTGTGATGGAGTTACAACCGGGACAAGTAAACTGGGGCAGTATTAATCCGCAACCACTTCCGGGAGCTGTCCGTCTGTGGATGTGGAGCGTATTTGCCGGTGGAAGCGATTTTATCTGTACATACCGTTATCGGCAACCTTTATACGGCACGGAGCAGTATCATTATGGAATAGTGGGAACGGACGGCGTAACCGTTACTCCCGGCGGAAGAGAATATGAAACTTTTATAAAAGAAATCCGGGAACTCCGGAAGCATTATGCTCCCCGCGAAACGAAACCTGCCGATTATCTGGCCCGTCGTACCGCCATTCTTTTCAATCCCGAAAACTCCTGGAGCATCGAACGGCAGAAACAGAACCGTACATGGGATACTTTTGCACATATCGAGAAATATTACCGGACTTTAAAGTCATTTGGCGCCCCTGTTGATTTTGTCTCCGAACAGAAGGACCTGACAGAATATCCCGTGGTGATAGCTCCTGCTTACCAACTGGCTGATAAGGAATTAGTAAGTAAATGGATTGCCTACGTGAAGAATGGCGGTAATCTTGTATTGACCTGTCGTACAGCACAGAAAGACCGTTATGGCCGTTTGCCGGAAGCTCCTTTCGGTTCAATGATCACTCCTCTGACCGGAAATGAAATGAACTTTTATGATTTGCTGTTACCGGAAGATCCGGGTACTGTTGTCATGAATGGAAAGCAATATATGTGGAATACATGGGGAGAAATACTGATTCCCGCATCAGATTCGCAGGTTTGGGCGACGTATGCCAATGAATTCTATGAAGGTGGTCCTGCCGTCACGTTCCGCAAGCTGGGCAAAGGCACGGTGACATATGTCGGAGTGGACAGCCATAATGGTGCATTGGAAAAAGATATCTTGAAGAAATTATATGCGCAACTGAGTATTCCCGTGATGGATTTGCCTTATGGAGTTACGGTGGAATACCGGAATGGTTTGGGGATAGTGCTGAATTATGCTGATCGTCCTTATACATTCAACTTACCTGAAGGAAGTAAGGTTTTGATAGGGACGAAAGAGATTCCGACAGCAGGGGTATTGGTATTTTCATTATAAATAGTGGTTGATAAGATTAAAAAGATAATATTAGGTGATGAAACAAATTGTTGGATTAGTGTTAATGCTGTGTTGTACACAGATGTTGGCTCAGGAGGTTTTTCCTGATGGTAAAGCAATCCCTGACTGGTTCAGGGAAAATAAGGAAGTGAATGTGAATGCTTTGGGAAAGAAATATAGCATTACTAATTATGGAGTAGTGAATGATAGTACGATTGTACAGACGAAGAAAATACAGGAAGTCATTGATCTGGCTGCTCAGAATGGTGGTGGAGTTATAGTCATCCCTAAAGGTACCTTTTTAAGCGGCTCTCTTTTCTTTAAGAATAATACTCATTTACATCTGGAAGAAAATGCAGTATTAAAGGGAAGTGATGATATCAGTCATTTTCCGGTAAAAATGACTCGTATGGAGGGGCAAACCTTAAATTACTTCATGGCTTTGGTAAATGCAGACGGACTGGATGGATTTACTATTTCGGGAAAGGGGACATTGAATGGAAACGGACTTCGGTACTGGAAATCATTCTGGTTACGGCGTTCTATAAATCCGGATTGCACTAATATGGAAGAGATGCGTCCTCGCATTATTTATTTGTCCAACTGTAAAAATACTCAGATTGAGGGGATCAGGATTATGAATTCTCCTTTCTGGAGCACTCATTTCTATAAATGCAGTTTTTTGAAGTTGTTGAATCTTCGCATTACTTCGCCTGCCAGTCCTGTAAAAGCTCCCAGTACGGATGCAGTGGACCTTGATGTTTGTAATAATGTGCTGATAAAGAATTGCTATATGTCTGTCAATGATGATGCGGTAGCACTGAAAGGTGGAAAAGGACCTTGGGCAGACAAAGATGCCAATAATGGAGAAAATTATGATATTATTATTGAAGACTGCACTTATGGATTCTGTCATAGTGCCTTTACTTGCGGTAGTGAATCTATCCTTAGCCGAAATGTGATTGTTCGTCGTTGCAAGGTAGATAAGGCACGTGCTCTTCTAACCTTTAAAATGCGTCCCGATACACCACAAAAATATGAATATATTCTGGTAGAGGATATTACAGGAAATGTGCAGAATTGCCTGAATATAGCTCCTTGGACACAGTTCTACGATTTGAAAGACCGCAAAGATACCCCTCTTTCTTATTCTAATAACATTACGATGCGGAATATAGACATTGATTGTAATGTGTTCTTTAATGTTAAGAAGTCCGATCAATATAAATTGTCTGATTTCTGCTTTGAGAATCTGACAGTGCGGGCTAAGAAAGGAAAAGTAGATCAGAGTATAATCGATTCATTTGTGATGAATAATGTGAAGATAAACCAATAAAACGACAGAACAATGAAGATCTTTTCACTCTTTATCTTGAGTTTATTAATCACTAGTAACAGTTTGTCGGGAGCAGACTGGAATGTGTATATTGCCAAATACAAACAGGATAAGGCTTGTGCTATCAGTTATACTTTTGACGATGGATTGGCGGAGCATTATACACTTGTCGCTCCTCAATTGGAAAAAAGAGGTTTCCGGGGAACATTCTGGATCTGTGGTTCCAAAATTAATAAAGATAGTGAAACCATTAGCGACACTACACGAATGACCTGGCCACAACTCAGGGAAATGTCAGATAATGGTCATGAGATATCCAATCACGGTTGGGCGCATAAAAACTTTGCACGTTTTCCTATAGAAGAAATCAAAGAAGATATTTTAAAAAATGATAGTGCGATATTTGCCAATATAGAGGTAATTCCCCGTACTTTTTGTTATCCCAATAACAATAAAAAAGCAGAGGGAAGGAGAATTGCTGAACAGAATCGTGTAGGAACGAGACTCAAACAACGCTCTATTGGCAGCAAGTCTACTCCTGAAGATTTAGAAAAATGGATGAATACATTGATTGAAACAAATGATTGGGGAGTAGGGATGACACATGGATTAACTTATGGATATGATGCTTTTCGTAATCCCCAGCGTTTGTGGGATCATTGGGATCAGGTAAAGGCGAAAGAAGATAAAATATGGGTAGGAACATTTCGTGAAGTAGTATCTTATATAAAAGAAAGAGAAAATACGCAGCTGAATGTACTAAAGAATAATAATAAATTACTTATTACCCCGAAACTTGAACTCGATAAAGAGATATTTATTGAACCATTGACTATGGTAATAGCAGGCCAAAAGGTTAAGAAAGTTATTGTTCGGCAGGGAAAGAAGAAATTGCCGGTACAGATATCAGCTCATAAAGTAACCTTTGACTTTAATCCGTATGGTGGACTTATAGAGGTCTTGATTAAATGATTTTTGAGTAGTGTTAGTGTAATTGTAATCTTTAATTATAATATATCATGCAGAAAAAACTATTTTGTATTATAATTCTCTTTTTGTCACAGGTTAATTATATCGTTGGACAGAGCAAAGGAAATATAGTAGAGGGAAAATTTCTTCATATAAAAAATGATGTATTTTGGAATACTGAGAATCGGCAACCTATTTATAGTCAGGGAGGAGGTATATTTAAATTTGTCGATCCGAAGACACAAAAAGAAAAATTCTATTGGTATGGAGTACATTACAAAGAAGCAGAACTTTACCGCCATGACTCTTCTGTAACATATTCGGACAATCATTTTGAATCGGTCACCTGTTATAGTTCTATGGATCTGGTCAACTGGACTTTTGAAGGAGATGTATTGACAAAGAAGGAGGTAAAATATGACAAAGAACCAACTTGGGTAGGGCGGTTAGGAATAGCTTATGTTCGGGAACTGAACAAATATGCGATGTTTGTCCAACATGGAAGTCAAGTGTTAATCACTGTGTCGGATACTCCTGCAGGAGAATTTAAATGGTATCGGCAGATTAACATGAAGAATATGATTGGCACTACTAATACTGGTGACCAAACCGTGTTTATTGATGAAGACACAGGAAAATCATATCTGATTTATTCGTATGGTCGTGGCAGGAATAAAATTTATGTTTCTGAGATTGGAGTAAAAGAGGGTATGATTGACTTATTAGACTGTACACAAATTTTTCATGGCGAAGGTCGTGAAGGAAACTGTATGTTCAAATATAAAGGTAAATATTATATGTGTGCTTCTAATTTGTATGGCTGGGATTCTTCGTATGCGTATTATCTGATGGCCGATGATATAAGGGGCCCTTATATGCCGTCTAATGACATGAAAATAATGGATGGATGTACTGCAGACTATGCTCATGTCACGCAAACAGGCTTTTTTTACACAGTAAGAGGAAGTAAAGAAGAAACTGTCATTTATTGCGGGGATAGATGGGCTAATTTTGCAGGGAACGGACTGGGATATAATCAATGGTGTCCGTTGTCATTTAATGGAGATACTCCATATTTTAATTCACTTAGTTCATGGCATCTGAATATAGAAACTGGTGAGTGGAGAGTTGCCGACGACAATAATTATGTGAAAAATGGTAGTTTTGAGGCTGATAGAAAGTATATCCCAAGTGCTCGTAAACCTGTTCAAGAGCAATTGTTGGGTTGGACTACTACTATAATCGAAGGTAATCAGATAGCTGTTGGAGATTCTTGTTCACCAGTGTTGAACTACATGAACAGTAAGGATGACCGGAAAGTTGTTGTTGGAGAGAAAAGTATGAATATTAGTGATCATATTAAATTCAAAAGAAAAGTATCTCAGGTGATAACTTCTTCACCTTATGTTCCTTTACAGGATGGCTATTACACATTGTCTGCAAAAATCAGAAACAGTAATGGTTTTACTAAACTTGAAATGTATGCTGTCAGCAACGATAAAGTCTATAGTTATAGTATCAAAGAGGAACAGGCGGCATGGACGACTATTGAACTGAAGAGTGTGCTTGTAAAAGATGGTAAAGTTGAGATTGGGTTTGTTGCAGAAGGGAATGCGAATGCTTATTGTCATATTGATGATGTAGCGTTGGTTAAACGGGGACAGCATGTATATGAACTTTCAATTCCGGAAGTAGCAAAGAAAATATACAACGGACATTTGAAACTGGGAGGAACTTCTCCAACAGGAGGAAGCATTGAAGTAAATAGCTTTTATATGATGGAGAATGGAAAACCTGTAATTCCTATTATGGGAGAGTTTCATTATAGCCGTTATCCCGTGGAGCAATGGGAAGAATCCATCTTAAAAATGAAAGCGGGTGGATTAACTGTCATTCCGACTTATGTGTTCTGGAATGTTCATGAGGAGAAAGAAGGTGTTTTTGATTGGTCGAGAAATAAAGATTTGCGTAAATTTATAGAACTGTGCCATAAGCATGATATGTCTGTAATCGTACGTATAGGTCCCTTCTGCCATGGTGAAATACGAAATGGAGGTCTTCCTGATTGGTTGTTTGCAAAACCGCTGGAAGTTCGTTCCAACGACGCGAACTATCTGAAATATGTAGGGCGATTATATAAAGAAATAGCTGCTCGGTTAAAGGGGTTATATTATAAGGATGGTGGTCCGGTCATTGGTATCCAAATAGAAAATGAACATCAGCATTCGGCTGCTCCATGGGCTATTTGTTATCCGGGAGAAAGGAAAGATTTTACGTCAGCTACGTATGATTCATCTATTACCATGGTTGGTGTAAGCGCTCAGGAGAAAAAGATTACAACAGCTGAGCTAGGTGAATTACACATGCGTACTTTGAAGGAAATGGCGGAGAAGGAAGGTATGATAACTCCTTTGTATACAGCTACCGGATGGGGAAATGCTGCGGTAATAGGAAATGAAGCCATACCTGTAACGGCCGCTTATACATATCCGTTTTGGGCAGAACCATTTATGTCGCAATTCTGCTTGTTTAAGGATATTCAACGTAATCCGGACTATGAACCTGTTCGTTATGATACGGAGAAGTATCCTTCTTTCTGTGCTGAAATGGGAGTCGGGATTCAGATGATTTATGCCCGGAGGCCTATAGTAAAAGCTAAGGCGGCAGAAGCTTTGATGGTACGGACTTTGGGAAGTGGAGCGAATGGTATCGGCTACTATATGTATCATGGGGGCTCTACACCCAAGCGAAGCAATAACAGTGGATTCTTTAGTGATGAACCTATGGGAGTACCTAAGATTTCTTATGATTTTCAGGCACCTATCGGAGAATTTGGATTAATACGTGATTCATATCAGAATCTGCGGGTTCTTCATACATTCTTAAAAGACTTTAGTAGCTTGCTGGCTCCTATGGAAACCGTTCTGTCTGAGGGGTATGACCGGATAACTCCGGATAATAGAGAGACGTTGCGATATGCTGTCCGTGTAAAGGATAATTCAGGTTTTATTTTTATGACTAACTTCCAGGACCATGATACAGCACGCATTGATCAGGAAAATATACAATTCAAACTGAACCTTCAGAGTGAGAAACTGATGATTCCTGCCAAAGGTACTTTCACCTTGAAAAAAGATGTAAGTGCTATTCTGCCTTTTAATTTGCGTATGGAAGATGCGGTTTTGAAATATGCGACAGCCCAACTGTTGACTAAGATAGAAGATAATGGTTTCGAGCATTATTTTTTCTTTGCACCTGAAGGACTTACTCCGGAATATAGTTTTGATAAGAGTACTTTGAGATCGGGCAAAGCATTTTATACACCAATGCCGGGAACAAAAAGTACATTTACGGTTACTACTAAGCAAGGAAAGAAATTGAAAGTTACAACATTGACTCGTGAGCAAGCCTTGAACACCACAAAAGTAAATGATCATATTTTGATTACCCGTGCTACTGTCCTGCCGGAAAAAGATAAATGTACTCTGCTTAGTCTGGGAGAGAATCGTATTGATTATATTCTTTATCCTTCACATGTCGGTTGGAAACAGCAGTCTGCTGAGGTGGAAGCCGTTCATGTCACAGCTGATTGGAAAAAAGTTGGCGTACGTAGAATGACTGTACATGTTGAGCAGCCTTCTTTGCCTCAGGTTAATGAATATTTCTTGCGCATTCATTATGTGGGAGATGTAGCAATGGCATTTATGAATGATTCGATGATACTTGATCATTTTTATTATGGTGCTCCATGGACAATTGGTCTGAAGCGTTTCCAAAAGGAGTTGAAAGAGCATGATATGAATTTCTATGTCCGCCCTTTACATAAAAAAGCTTCTTTCTTGAATGATCTTCCAAGTGAAGTTATTCCTGATTTTACACAACAAGAAGAAATTTGTAATATTAGTCATGTAGAGATTGTCCCCGAATATAAAACAACAATTAGGTTCTGATAATATTTGTAAGGCAATAGCCTTATCTTTGTCACACTTGAATAATTAAAAATAAAATAATATTATGGCAACAAGTTTTATTAAATGTATGATGAGTATATGCTTTTGTTTGTTAACTGTACTTTCCTCTTTGGCAGGTGGGAACTATAAGACAATAAAAGTAAAAGCTCCTTTCCCCATGCAACCGATTAAAGTGTTTATTTATCCGGACAGGGATTTTAAGATAACAGATTTTGGGGCTGTAGCAGGCGGAGAAATTAATAATACAAAGGCGATTGCTGCTACTATTGACGCATGCAACAAAGCGGGTGGCGGGCGTGTCGTTGTTCCGGCAGGTACCTGGCTGACAGGTCCTGTTCATTTCAAAAGCAATGTGAATTTGTATCTGGAAGAGAATGCCGTTCTGAGTTTTACGGACAATCCGGAAGATTATCTTCCGGCAGTAATGACTTCATGGGAAGGGTTGGAATGCTATAATTACTCACCGTTGCTTTATGCATTTGAATGTGAAAATGTAGCAATCAGCGGTAAAGGCACTTTGCAACCGAAGATGGGAACTTGGAAGGTGTGGTTCAAACGCCCTCAACCTCATTTGGAGGCGTTGAAAGAACTTTATACCAAGGCGTCTACCGATGTGCCTGTTATTGAACGTCAGATGGCGGTAGGTGAAAATCATTTGCGTCCGCATCTGATACATTTCAATCGCTGTAAGAATGTGATGCTGGATGGATTTAAGATTCGTGAGAGTCCGTTCTGGACCATTCACCTCTATATGTGCGATGGCGGGATCGTCCGTAACCTAGATGTGCGGGCACATGGGCACAATAATGATGGTATTGACTTTGAAATGAGTCGTAATTTTCTGGTAGAAGACTGTTCTTTTGACCAGGGTGATGATGCTGTTGTCATTAAAGCCGGTCGTAATCAGGACGCATGGCGTCTGAATACCCCTTGTGAGAATATCGTGATCCGTCATTGTCAGATATTGAAAGGACATACCTTACTGGGCATCGGCAGTGAGATCTCCGGTGGTATACGGAATATCTATATGCATGACTGTACAGCACCTAATTCAGTGATGCGTCTTTTCTTCGTGAAAACAAATCATCGCAGAGGAGGATTTATAGAGAATATCTATATGAAAAATGTAGCGTCCGGAACAGCCCAGCGGGTACTTGAAATAGATACGGAGGTGCTTTATCAGTGGAAGGACTTGGTCCCGACTTATGAAAAGCGAATCACTCGTATCGATGGCATCTATATGGATAAAGTAACTTGCGAATCGGCAGACGCTGTATATGAACTGAAGGGAAATGCTGAACTTCCTGTGAAGAATGTGCGGATAAAGGATGTAAAGGTCGGTTCGGTTAAGAAGTTTGTGAAGAAAGTAAGTAATGTTGAAAATGTGGTAGAAAAGAATGTAACTTATCAAATGGAGGATAATAAAGACTAAGCAAAAAAGTTCATATATGAACTTTAATTTGTTTTTGAGTTCATCCCTGTTTTTTTACATGTAAACTGTACATAATTCCAGTTGAAAATGTGGATGATTCTGTACTTTTGACCATCGCTGAACTACTAATCTGAAATGAAAAGGATACTTTTCGAAGTGTCGGCATTGTGCACTTTTTATGGAAGCTTGGTGAAAGATCAGCGATGTGTTTTTTGTGAACTTACAGATCATTATTTGTTTAACTAAATTCTTTTAAAATGAAAAATGCCTTGTTTTTTCTGGCAGCAATTTTGTTGCTTACAGTTTCGTGTACTGACAATCAAATCCAGTTGAATGGTGATGAACCTGAACCGACTCCTCCGGCAGAGCGGGTCGAGCCTCCTTTGAAACGTGCATTGTGGGCTTCGATTAACGGAAGAAAAGATGCTTCTTACTATCCCGAATACAATAATAAGATATTGGTGAGCTGGCGTATGTTTCCCACCGATGATTCTTCTACAGGCTTTGACCTTTATCGGAAGAGCGGTAATGAAGAAGAGGTGAAACTTAATGAAGAACCGATTACTTTGTCGACAAACTTCCAGGATATAACTGCCGACCGTAATAAGGATAATACGTATCGGTTATGTTTTGCCGGTTCTGATGAAACGTTGGATACTTATACCATAACGGCAGCACAGGCATCGGCCGGACTGCCCTATATTTCCATACCATTGGCCGGTACCACAGGTGTCAGTTCAGAGTATTATTATGATGCCAATGATGCCAGTGTCGGTGACCTGGACGGAGATGGGGTTTATGAGATTGTACTGAAAAGGCTTTTGAGAAGCAGTTCTTCGACAGAGGACGAAGAGGATGAGTCAGAAGCCTTACAGATGGGACCTTGGCATACTACCTTGCTGGAAGCATATAAATTAGATGGTTCGTTCTTATGGCGTGTAGCTTTGGGCCCGAATGTCCCGGTGGGTAATCTGACCTCTTTTGCTGTCTATGATTTTGATGGTGACGGAAAATGTGAAATAGCGGTTCGTACCGCAGAAGGCACTGTCTTTGGAGATGGAACAGAAATAAAAGATACGGATGGGGATGGTAAAGTCGATTATCGTGTCGAAGGCTCGGCTCATATTCATGGCGGACCGGAATTTTTGTCGGTATTGGATGGTATGACAGGAAGAGAGTTGGCTCGTACTGATTATATCGCGTTAGGTAAAAGCGAAGACTGGGGAGATAACTATTACAAACGTTCTGCCAGTTATCGTGTAGGAGTGGGATGTTTTTCGGGTACTACCCCCTCTATTCTGATTTGTCGTGGAGTATATGGAAAGATGGTATTGGAAGCCTGGGATTTTCAGGGCCAAGAGTTAAAGAAGAGATGGAGATTTGATACTTCAGACGGTGTGCACGGTGATTATGCCGGACAAGGAAATCATAGTTTAAGTGTGGGAGATGTGGACGATGACGGGTGTGATGAAGTTGTATATGGAGGTTGTTGTATAGACCACAATGGTAAAGGCTTGTGGAACTCCAGGCATGGACATGGAGATGCCTTGCATTTAGGTAAGTTTGACCCGTCAAGAAAAGGACTGCAAATCTGGTCTTGCTTTGAGGCTTGTCCTTTTAAAGTAGGTGCTGCTTTGAGAGATGCGAGAACGGGAGAGACTATCTGGGATTTTCCGTATAGTGGAGATATGGGACGTTGTCTGGTAGCCGATATTGATCCCGATAGTCCGGGCTGTGAGATGTGGTGGTATAAAGGTAATGCACATTCCTGTACGGGAGCTGATCTCGGATATGGAGCCGGTTCTAGCAGTATGTCTTACAATATGGCTGTCTGGTTCTCCAATTCGTTGAATCGTCAATTATTAGACCGGAGTAAGATTGATGCGCCCAAAGAAAAACGTGTATTTACTATTTATAGATATGAAGTGACTACTATCAATAGTAGTAAAAGTAATCCCTGTTTCTATGCGGATATCTGGGGAGACTGGCGCGAGGAAATTATTCAGGTAACAAGTGATCAGACTGAACTACGCCTGTTTACGACTTGGTATCCGACAGATTATAAATTTCCTTATTTGATGAGTGATCATGTTTATGAAATGAGTGCTCTCAATCAAAATATAGGATATAATCAACCTACGCAGTTGGGTTATTATTTAGGGTCTGATTTGTATAAAAAGTAAGTAATCATATTTAAACAAAAGTCTCAGGTAGTTTGTCTCTACTTGAGACTTTTTTTGTTTTACGGGTGATAAACGATAAATAATCTATGTAAATGTACAAACTTCTATGTACTGATATTGAAACCGGGATTATCTTTGTGCTACTATGAAACTATTAATATACACAAAATGAAAAAACTGATTTTATTATCTTTATTGACTCTTCAATTTGGTTTGCTCGCTGCACAAAATGCTGATGGGCAGGGGCGTTTGTCTCGCTTGTTTAATTTCGGATGGAAATTTCATGCAGGTGACTTGAAAGATGCCTATTCTGTAAACTATGATGATAGTAGCTGGCGTGTATTGGATCTGCCTCATGACTTTCAAATAGAACAGCCGTGGGATAAGGGTGCAGGGGGAGCTCGTGGTTTTAAAGCGATGGGAACCGGTTGGTATCGTAAAACATTTAAAGCCGATCCTGAATGGAAAGGAAAACGGGTATTACTTGATTTTGAAGGAATTATGTTAATAGGTGATGTCTGGGTAAACGGTCAGAAAGTAGGAAGTACAGACTATGGGTATATTGGCTTTGAAACGGACATTACTAAATTACTAAGATATGACGCAGATAATGTGGTAGCTGTCAGTGCTTCTACCGGCAAAAAAGGAGGATCACGCTGGTATACGGGAGGAGGTTTGTTCCGGGATGTCCATTTGCTGGTTAAAGACTATGTTTCCATAGCCCGTCATGGCGTGTTTATTTCTACTCCTAAAGTAACGGAACAAAGTGCAGATATCAATGTACAGGTTGAGGTGGAAGGTATTTCCGGGAAACAGCTGGATGTGGAAATCAATGCCAGAATCTTTTCTCCGAAAGGTGAATTGGTGACGGAAACAAAGGGAATGGCTCCTAAAAAAAAATAAACTGGCTACTGTTGAAGTCCTACTTCCGGTAGTTGCAGTTTCCAATCCCCAACTATGGTCTTGTGAAACACCGAATCTCTATAGAGCAGAAATAACATTGGTCCGTGATGGAAAAGTTATCGACAATGTAACTGAGAAATTTGGTATTCGCACACTTGAATACTCTCCGGAGTTTGGCTTTAAACTGAATGGTAAGAAACTATTCTTGAAGGGTATTGCCAATCATCATGACTTAGGTGCTGTAGGAGCAGCGGCATTCGACCGTGCTATTGAACGGCAGTTCGAATTGCTCAAGAAGTTCGGTTATAATCATGTGCGTACATCACATAATCCATATTCGAAATCCTTTATGGAGTTGGCTGATAAACATGGTATTCTGATTGTAGATGAATTGATTGATAAGTGGAGCGACAAATCATATTGGGGTGGGCGGGTTCCTTTTACTCAATTGTGGTATAAGATGATTCCCGAATGGATTAAACGCGACAGAAACCATCCTTCGGTTATTATGTGGAGTTTAGGTAACGAATTGCAGATGCGGGAAGATCTGGCTGGGTTCCCTACCGGTGATTGGGGTGTTACGACTTATCGAATTTTCGATGTACTTGTAAAACGATACGATTCTACACGTAAGACAACGGTGGCTATGTATCCTTCGAGAGCTGGTGCCATCAGTAGAAAAGATGCAGATTTCAATAAGAAAGTTCTTCCTCCCGAATTGTCTACGGTGACCGAAGTTGCCAGCTTCAATTATCGTTATTCTGATTATGCGAAGTATCTCGAAGCTTGTCCCGATTTAATCGTGTATCAGAGTGAAGCAACAAGCAGTGAACTTACTGCTCCTTTTTTCGGTATGGACCGGGATAAGATGGTAGGACTTGCCTACTGGGGAGCTATTGAATACTGGGGGGAATCGAATGGCTGGCCTAAAAAAGGGTGGAATTATTCATTCTTTAATCATGCTTTGGAACCCTATCCTCAAGCGTATTTGATAAAGAGTGCTTTCTGTGATGAGCCTTTAGTTCATATTGGAGTAGTCGATAGTGAGAAAGAAAGTATTGAATGGAATGATGTCATAGTAGGTCGTATGCCTCTTTCATCTCATTGGAACAGAGCTGAAGGAAGTAAGCAGAATCTGTTTACATATACAAATGCTGATGAAGTGGAGTTATTGGTTAATGGGAAATCTTTGGGTATTCAGAAAAATAAACGTGATGATATACAAAGCCGCAATATGATCTACTGGCAAAATATACCTTATGGCAAAGGAGGAAACATCATAGCGATTGCCCGTAACAATGGAAAAGAAGTTGCTCGTCATATGTTGGAAACGACAGGCACGGCGAAAGCTCTGAAAATAGAGTTGGAGAATGCAGACTGGAAAGCAGATGGAATGGATTTACAGTATGTAAAGGTATATGCTGTTGACAGTAAAGGACGGGTGGTACCTGCTACTGAAGGTGAAGTTACGTTTGAAGTCTCAGGTGAAGCCAGACTGATTGCCGTAGATAATGGTGATCATATGACGGATGAGCTTTTCTCAGGAAACCACAAGAAGTTACATCAAGGATTTGTAATGGCTATATTACGTTCCAGTCAGACTAGTGGAAATGTGAAGATCAAGGCTTCTCTGAAAGGATTGAAGAGTGCGGAAAAGAAGATGATGACTAAGTAATAAATGAAATAATAAATAAGGGGCTGTTTTAATCAAATAGCCCCTTATTTATATGCTATAGATACAACGCAAACAAACTTAAGTTCCAAGAACAATTTTCAGTTCATCGTTTTATCTTTATTTTAAAGTGTTTTTACTCAGGATTACCGGAAGTCAAACATCAGATTCAGATGTAATCCTTCATCTCCCGATTTGATTCGGATATTTCCCGGTTGACTGTTAGGACCTTGTTGCTCGATCGGCTTGAACGAGCAGATAGCCGGAATATCAAGCAAAAATGAAAGATCACCTTCAGGGAATGCAGGCATGGTATCTTTTACCCGCCCTGCCGGTTCTTCCGGAGTGAATACCCGGAAGAAAGTTCCGTCATTACGTGAATAAACGGTAAATGAAGTCTTCTCGCCCTCCAGTGTAGCCCAATAGAGATTGGCATGGTAACCCTTGAACTCAGGATATATCAGATTCTCAAAACTTTCTCCGGTAATGGTGTTGTTATAATCTTTGTGCCAGATACCGTAGTTCGTTCCTGGAATTCGGTTTTTCCATACTCTGTATGGCCCGCGTCCCATCCATTTCATACCCGAACAGTTTTGTTCCGGATAAGAGAAGCTAAGACCGAGATTGAAAACCTGTGCATCCATGAAAGCATCGTCGAAGCCACCGCCACCGGAACCGCGATTTAATAAGATTGCATCCATATAGAGCAAACCTTCGTTTGTCAGACGCCAGACAATGGAATCTGCCGCACCTTTATATTTGGCACAATAAATGGCGCCGTCGGAGGAATGACGAGTATAGCTGAGCGAAGGTTCATATCGCATCTTCATACCTATTGCTACCGGACCATCTTTGAATGGAACCTCAGTCTCACCGGATTTAATGTGACGGATCATACCGGTCGCCGCATCGAAGGTTATGCTGACTTTGCTGCTTTTTAGTTCGATGGCGTCAGACGTTTGTCGGGCTTCTGCTTTTTGAGGGGCAGGAGTGAGTGTCGTTTGCGCCAGGTTACGTTCAAAATATTGTTTTGCCAGATGAATCGGATAAGTCCAGTTACAGATACTTTTTCCTTCTCTATCAAAAGCCTCCAGTTCGAGCACATCCCCTTTCCGGAATGAATCGGGCAGTTCAAAACGGGCAGTGCCTGTTTCTCCCGGATTGATGGATGGAAGTTGGACTTTTCCTTCGGCAATCACCTTTCCTGCTTCTGCGTTTCCTTGGAGAGGAGTGCCGCACGATAAAACCTTATAAGTCATACGACAATCTTTCAGATTGGTAAAAGTATATTCATTGGTCAGGAGGAAACGGCCGTCGAAGTGGTTAGTAATGAGAAGAGGTTTCAACTGGATAGGCGACTATTGTGCACGGATGGCATAATAGCTTCCTTCTTTCTCTCGACGTGGTCCTACTACTCCGTCGGGTGCATTGGACTTGTCAGAGTCGAGTATTCCTCCTTTATCACTGCGTTTGGGAGCCTCATCGCAATATACCCAGATGAACCCTCCTGCAAACAAGGGATTGGTACACCAGCGATCCCAAAAGTCGCGCAGGCCGGCTCCTCCTCCCTGATCGTACATGGCGTGCATAAATTCGGTCGGCATGAACACTTTATAACCATTGGTGAAACGTGCTACCCCTGTCAGATAAGTAGGATAGTGATGCGTATCCAAGTCATTAAAGTCGGCCCAGGGATGTACCATATGTCGTTTTTGTAGTCTGTCATATTGGGCAAACAAAGGATCGGTTTGTGTATTCCAGCCGCCTTCGTTTCCGTTACTCCAAAGAATGATGCAGGGGTGGTTAACGTCCCGTTCAATCATCTCCTTTACGAGTTTTGCTCCGACTTTAGAGTCGTAACCGTTTTGCCAGCCTGCCAGTTCATCCATGTAGACAAGACCCAGTGAGTCGCACATATCAAGAAAATGTTCATCGGGCGGGTAGTGCGAACGTACAGCATTCATATTCATTTCTTTGATGAGCAGGGCATCCATTCGGCTTAATGCAGCACTGGTGGTACGCCCTCCGTCTACAGAAAATGAGTGGCGGTTGATTCCTTTGACCACTAGTTTGGTACCGTTCAAATATACACCGTCTTGCGGGAAGAACTCTACAGTACGAAAACCGATGCGTGTTTCTCTGGTTTGTACGATTTTACCTTCGGGATTCTTTAATTCCAATTTGGCTACATACAGATTGGGATTCTCTGTAGACCAGGGAATGATGCTTGCCCATTCACCGCTAATCATCTGCTCCTTATCGGAGTTATTGATTGGATGAGTGATTGTTGTTTGTCCGTTGGAGGTATATACGGTTTTCCCGTCTTTTAATGAACGGACAGATACGATGATTTCATGTCCTTTGGCATCTCCTGCCATATCTACGGCGGTCTGTAATTTCCCATGGTGATCAGCATTTAGTACGAAATGTTCCATGTGTACCTGTGGCAGAACTTCCAACCATACAGGACGGTATATACCGCCAAACAACCACCAGTCAGCTTTCCGTTCGGCGGCATTGATCGATCTGTTGGCTGATTCTTTGGCAACTTTCACTTCAAGCTGATTCTTTTTACCAAGATTGAGTAATTCGGTAATATCATAATTGAAGCGATAGAAGCCTCCTTGATGCATCTCACCTGCCGGCTTGCCGTTTATCATGATTTCTGCATCAGTCATCACTCCGTCAAAGAATATCTTTACCCGTTGCCCTGCCCATGATTTGGGGGCGTCGAATTTATAGCGGTAAGTTCCGGTTTCATCACTGGGGCGTTGTCCTTTTATGGTATACCATCTACCGTATGTATATTCTCCGAATCCCTGTAGTTCCCAGTTACAGGGAACCTCGATCTTTTTCCATTTGCCACTATTCTGTCCCGCAGAACAGAAAAAATCCCAGGTCTTGGTGTTGTCAATGCCTGTTCCCGAAAGATAAATGCGTTCGGGATGGGGAGCTTGTGCTTGTATGGTAGTCCCATTCCACATTGCTGTGAAAATCAGAGATACTAGTAAGCATCTAAATTTCTTGTTCATTCTATAATTGATATTATGAGGAATTTATTGTCTGGATACTGTAAAACGGTCGATGTCCGGTGCCCATCCGAAGTTATTTCCCATTCGCACCGTATTGTAACCTTGTTTTAAGCTGACAGGGATCGTCACAGATTTCACTTCATTGTTGCTGTTCAAATCTTTAAGGACCGTTTTCGTCCCATTGACAGAAACTTCCAGTTTGCGGTTTTTGTCGCAAGAGTAGAAAATAGTCATTTCATAGTTACCTCCCTTTTCGCTGTATACTTCGCTCCATTCGGCAAAGTTCTCTTCCCGACCACCGAGTCGGGATATTTTCATTCTGCCGGAACAATCGGAGGCAGGTACATAAACAATTGGTTTGGATTTCTTTCCCAGATCGTCGTAGCAGGGAAGATATGCCCATTCAGCCTCATAAGATACGGGTTCCAGTCGTTTTTCAGCTTCCATTTTGCATATCATTACGCTGTGTGGCTGAACAGTCTGCCGTATTTCTTCTTTCATTTTTCCAAGATCCTTCTGTTTGATTAAGTCTCGTACTTTTACGTTACCACCCAGTTCAAGGGTTTCAAAAGGAACGATAAAGTCACATGGCTGGTCGGAAGGGTTATACAATGCTACCGCTCTTGTCAGTCCGCGTTTCCGTTCGATGTCCTTTACCAGTACATAGCTTTCATTTTCATGTTGAACGACGTGTGCCTGAAGTCCTAATACATCCTGATTCAGTGCGATCAGTTCTTTGTTTTTCAGTAGCTTCAATGAGAAGTCGGGAATCGTATTCATGTCACATCCGATCAGCAGGGGAGAACTCATGATGCACCACATTCCAAAATGGACTTCTTCTTCGTTGGGTTTCAGTCCACGCCCGATTTCTAGCATATCCATATCGTTGTAATGTCCGTCGGTAGCATAGGCGGAAAGATATAAGTTCTTTTCTATAATACCTTTTACTGAATTCCATCTGGGACGGATATCAGGACTGATACGCCAGGAACGTGCCAGTCGTTTTGCCCAGGTGCCGGGAAAAGCCCATCGGCAGATATTGATAGATACATCCGTTCTTCCTGTATTGGCAATAGCCTGGCAAATCGTGCTGTAGCGCTTTTCTTCATCCAGCCCCAGTTCGCGTCCGCCACAATAATCGATCTTGATAAAATCATAGTTCCATTCTTTAAGATATAAATCCATATCCTGCTGTTCATGGCCGTATAGTCCGGAGCCCACTCCGTTTGCGTCGTTGTCGTAGATAGAGCCGCAGGTGTTGTCTCCTGCATCCGAGTAAATTCCGGCTTTTAATCCCAGCGAATGGATATAGTCTGAAACCACTTTCATTCCGTTGGGAAAACGGTCGGGATGCGGATGCATTTTCCCCGTTTCGTCCCGATGCCCGAAGAAGCCGTCATCTATATTGATATAGTTGTAGCCTGCCTCTTTCAGTCCGTGTTTGATTAATGCGTCAGCTTGCTGTTTTATCAACTCTTCACTGATATTTACATGATAGGTGTTCCATGAACTCCATCCCATAATAGGACGGTCGATGTCTTTCTGGGCAAAAGTATTTGCCATAAACATGGTAGATAAAATGCCCCAGGCAATCAGATGTTTTTTCATACGTTTGTAGTCTTTTGTAGAAATGGATAACTTTCTTGGCAAAGATATGCAAAGTCGTAACTTGCTCCAATGGCAAATAAGTATAGAAAGATGGAAAATCGTCCGTTTCTTGGAGAATTGGGGCGTAAAAAACCGGATTAAAGCATGAAAAGTGTATGAATTTAAAGGAAAACGTATGAATTTACATGTACTGACATTACAACTGCCCTTATCTTTGCTAGCAAATGAAAAATACATAAAGTGATGACACATTTAAAAATCTTTTTATTGTTAATCGTTTGTGCGTTGTCCGTTTTGGATGGGAAAGCACAGACTGGTATAGCGCTTACTGACGAACTTAACGGCAAGCGGATCGGAGTAATAGGTGACAGCTATGTGAGAAATCATAAAGAGCCGTTTGAGAACACATGGCATTATAAGTTTGCAAAGAAGCACGGTATGGAGTATTTTAATTATGGAAAGAATGGGAATAGCATAGCTTATTCCAGCCCGCGATGGGGAAAAGCGATGTATCTGCGATATGCGGAGATGGCGGATAGCCTCGATTATGTCATTGTCATTGGCGGACATAATGATGCATTTAAACTGGATTCTATCGGAGGTATTGATAACTTCAAGGATAAAATGGAAATTCTGTGCAAAGGCTTAGTCGAGAAATATCCGACAGCGAAAATCTTTTTCTTTACCCGCTGGAACTGCAAAAACTTTAAAGGAAGTGACTCGGAAAAAGTAGTGGATGCTATGATTGAAGTCTGCGGCAATTATAGTATTCCTATTTTTGATTGCGCAAGAAAAGGAAGCATCTATGCCGATAATGATACTTTCAGAAGAATCTATTTCCAGAAAAGCAAGAATAATACTGATACAGCGCATCTGAACAGTAAAGGACATGACCGTTTTCTAAAAGTTGCCGAGAGTTTTCTGCTGCAATATTAATCTAAAAGAAAATAGTCCTCTTTAATTTTAATATGATGAATAAAAGATTATTTTGTATTCTGCTGTTGGTACCAACTGTTTGGTTGGCCTATTCACAAACATGCGATTATATCCCCCTGCAGAAGCAAGTAGGTCCTGAACATACAACGGAAAATATTGCACCTGTACAGGCTCCTTTCGCTATGCCCGAAATGAATCGTCCGGTCTTTAAAGATGTTGTGTGTTCTATTGTGGAAACAGGCGCCAAACCTGAGAAAATGGTTACGAAAGCGATCCAGAAGGCGATAGATAAAGTCAGTCGTGACGGAGGAGGAAAAGTGGTTATACCTGCCGGTATTTGGAAAACGGGTCGCATAGAGTTGAAGAGTAATGTAAATTTGCATTTGGAAGAGGGAGCCGAACTGCATTTTAGTGGAAATATAAACGATTATCTGCCTGTTGTCCTGACTCGTTTTGAAGGAGTGGAAGTCTATTCATTAGGAGCTTTGGTCTATGCTAATAATCAGGAGAATATAGCTCTGACCGGTCATGGAAAGCTGGTAGCTCCGACTACCGACTGTGAAATATGGAAACGACAATGTTATGAGTCGATAGAGAAATATGTAGAGCAATATCCGGATGTAAAAGAACGTATTGCAGATGGTAAAAAAGGACGTTCAGTCTTTCTCCCTCTGTTTGTTTCTCCGACAAACTGCAAGAATGTATTAATCGAAGGAGTTACACTGGAACGGTCACTTTTTTGGAATATAGTTCCTGTATATTGCGATGGAGTGATTATACGTGGTGTGACGGTAGACTCTCACGGACATGGGCGTACAGATGGCATTGATATCGAGTCTACACGAAATGTACTGATAGAGTATTGTTCGCTGGATTGTGGAGACGACTGTTTTACGATGAAGTCCGGACGCGGAGAAGATGGAATCCGTGTCAATAAACCCTCTGAGAATATAGTAATACGTTATTGTCTTGCCAAAAGAGGATGGGGAGGCATTGTTTGCGGAAGTGAGACAGCTGCGATGATTCGCAATCTCTATGTACATGATTGTGTATTTACAGGCACTAAAAGTGGATTGCGTTTTAAAACCCGTCGTAGTCGTGGTGGCGGGGGCGAGAATCTGACTTTCGAACGTATTCGGATGAATCTTACCGGTGCTGCTTTCTGGTGGGATATGTTGGGTGAAGAAAAGCATGTCGGCGATTTGGCAAAGCGTTTGCCGGCTCGTCCCATAACGCCTTTGACTCCGTCTTTCAAGAATATTACCATTCGTGATATCATTGTTGAATCAGCTTCCTATTTTATAGACTTGAACGGTATTCCGGAGACCCCGGCAGAAAATAATCTGATAGAAAATTTAGTGGGGAAGACCAATAAACTGATACGGATGACAGATGTGAAAGGTTTTACGTTGAAGAACATAACCATTCAGAGTAAAGACCCTTCCATCTTTATTAACGATGGACGCGATGTTCTCTTTGAGCAAGCACATTTCCTGCTACCGGGCGGAAAAGTAAAAATAAAAATGCAAGGTGACTTGACGGAAGAACCTCGGTTGATTCGTTGTTTGGTGAAAGAGTATTGAGAAAAAGGATTATATTCATTTTAAATTTAATATCTATGTTACAACGCACTATCTTTTTTTTGTTCTTGCTGGGAGGCGTCTTAGTGTCTTTGGTTGCTAAAGCTGATGATAATCCGCGTACTTTTATCTTGCTGGATAAGGGATGGGGATATAGGCCTGTCAGTGATACGGGATTAAAATCTTCTATGAAGCAAGTAACTGTCCCTCATACATGGAATGCCAATTATATACCGGGTACCCGCTCCTACAACAGGGAAATGATGGTATATAGACGTGATCTTGAAATAACCCCGGATATGAAGGACAAACGGCTTTTCCTTTATTTCGAAGGAGTGAATTCATCGGCCACTGTTTTGGTGAATAATAAATCCGTAGGATCGCATAAAGGAGGGTATACGGCATTTTGTATGGAAGTGACAGATTATGCAAAACAGGGTACTAATAAACTGGAAGTATGGGTGACTAACGCATACAATCCGGAAATTCTGCCTATCAGTGGTGATTTCAATATATACGGTGGTATTCATCGCCCTTGTCATTTGCTGGTGACGGAGCAGGACTGTATTTCACCTTTGTTTTATGCTTCCCCCGGTGTCTTTATACATCAGGATAAAGTGTCGGAAAAGCAAGCTCAAATAACGGTGGAGACAATGCTTTCACTTAGAGGAAAGAAGCAAGGATTAAAAGTCCGGACTACGATTGAAGATGTCAAGGGAAATATTATTTCACAGAATATAGAGCAGAATGTAACCAATGAAAACGTAAAGCAGCCGTTTGTGATTGATCATCCTGTATTATGGAATGCCAAACAGAATCCCCATTTATATAAGGTGATAGTCGAATTACTGGATAATGGTAAAGTGATAGACCGGGTAGAACAGCGAACCGGTCTGCGCTATTTTTCAGTAGATGCTGATAAAGGCTTCTTTTTGAATGGTAAATACCTTGATTTATACGGTTTTTGCCTGCACGAAGAAGTAGAAGGCAAAGGTAGTGCATTGTCTGCAGAAGATCATGAGCGGGATATGGAATTAGTCAAGGAATCCGGTGCGACATCGTTACGGTTAGTTCATTATCCTCATTCGGAATCTATCTATCATCTTTCGGATGAGAATGGAATCGTATTGTGGACCGAGATACCGATGGTAGGTCCCGGTGGATATGATTTTTGTGGATTTATCAACACCGACGGACTTAAAGAACATGCCCGGCAAGTTTTGAAAGAGTTGGTTTATCAAAAGTACAATCATCCTTCCATATGTTTCTGGGGTATTTTTAATGAGATAAGAACCAATTATGATAATGCCGAACCGTTTGCCCGTGAATTGCATGAGCTTTATAAAGAAATCGATCCGTCCCGACTGACTACCTTAGCCAGTTGTGATGATCCTAAATTTTATCAGAACTGTTCCGACCTTATGGCATGGAATAAGTATATCGGATGGTATGGCAGCCGCAATGCTCCCGAAACAGCCGGCAATTTCTTTGATAAAGCGAAAGCAGCTTCCAATGGAAAGCCTGTGGCTATATCGGAATATGGTGGCGGGGCTAATGTGGAGCATCACTTTTCGATGAAGGAAAATGATGTAAAGCCAAGTGGGCAATTCCATCCGGAGGAAGGGCAGACCTATATTCATGAAGGTAACTGGAGTGCATTTGCGCAACGCCCGTATATGTGGGCAAAATACATCTGGGTATTTGCCGATTTTCAGTCTTCCATTCGTAATGAGGGTGGTAAACCCGGTATAAATGATAAAGGACTTGTCACTTATGACCGGAAAATTAAAAAGGATGCCTTCTATTTTTATAAAGCGAATTGGAGCACGGAACCAATGATTTATATAACGAGCCGTCGGTTCACCGAACGTCCGGAAGCGAATGTCCAGGTGAAAGTTTATAGTAATCTTCGTGAAAATACACTATATGTAAATGGAAAGAAAATAGGTAAACAGAAGAGTGACTCTCTCCATCGTGTAGTGTGGCAGAATGTGACTTTAAGTAAAGGGGAAAACCGGATTCGGGTGGAAGGAAAATCCAAAGCCGGTGTGATTGAAGATACTTGTGTCTGGTATTTGAAGTAGAATTTCACCTTACCGTAGCAGATATAAATGATAAAGACAAAGTAGTTGTTTATCTTCTCTTAATTTAGTGAACTTGGAGGGGTTACCGACAGTTCCATTTTTGATTGATAAAAATAATAAAAAGTAATAAGCGAAAGATGAAAAAGTTCTGTGTATTTTTGCTCATAATCACCCTGTGCAGTAGTTTCAACTTTGCCCAAAGTAAAAAAGCCGTTTCTATTTTGGGTGATTCCTATTCCACATTTGAAGGTTATCTGCAACCTGATACAAATAGTATATGGTATTATACCCTTCCAAGACATAAGACTGACGTTGTCTCTGTACGTCAAACTTGGTGGCATCAATTGATCAGAGAAAATGATTATCGGCTTTGTGTCAATAATTCTTTTTCGGGAGCTACTATTTGTAATACAGGATATCGTAAAGCAGATTATTCCGACCGTTCCTTTATAACTCGTATGGATGAACTGGGATGTCCGGATATCATTTTTATTTTTGGTGCAACGAATGACTGTTGGGCAGGTGCTCCGCTTGGTGAATATAAATATGAAAGATGGGCAAAGGAGGACTTGTATCAGTTTCGTCCTGCTATGGCTTATATGCTCGACCATATGATTGATCGTTATCCTAATGTCGAAATCTATTTTCTATTGAATTCCGATTTGAAAGAAGAATTTAATGAGTCAGTCAGAACCATTTGTAAACACTATGATATAGATTGCATTGAATTATACAATATAGATAAACAAAGTGGCCATCCTTCAGTCAAGGGGATGGAACAGATTTGCGATCAGATAAAAAGGTATTGTACTAAATAGGCTACATTTTCATAAAGCCATTAAAACTTTATTGGCATTTATTGAAAGTGTATCAAGCATTTTGTCAGATATGATATGTTCGTATTATTTACGTAAAGCATTACGTACCTTTTTCCCTGTTTGTTATCATTCACTCATGAGGGATTGATTTACTTTTGTCGTAATACTAATAGTATTAATCAAACGAACTATCAAACTAACTAACAGAAGAAAAACATGTACGGAAAAAATCTTAAATTAGTATTAATGGTAATGTTGCTACTTGTGAGTAAAGCCACTTTCTCTCAAGTAACAGAACGCGAACGTCCCAAAGAGTGGAGTCAACTGGTGAAAGGTGCCCGGTTTATGGATCGTTTTCTGCCGATGAAAGGCAATCAACTGTCATCCGACACATGGGGAACCTCCGATGTGCGTCCGCGTTATGTTGATAATGGTATTGAAGACCGTGTCTGGTCCTATTGGGGTGGAAATATCCGAAAAGGAGAAGACGGTAAATATCATCTGATGGTTTGCGGATGGCTGGAAGCCTCTCCTAAAGGACATATGGAGTGGAGAAATTCATGGGTGTTCAATACCGTGAGTGATAATCTGACCGGTCCGTTCAAACCGGTTAATATCATCGGAAAAGGACATAATCCGGAGATGTTTCAGGCAAAAGACGGGCGATATGTTTTGTATGTCATAGACGGACGTTATGTTGCGGATGATATCAACGGAAAATGGGAATATGGAAAATTCGACTTCAATGCGCGCGATCGTAGAATCATCGAAGGATTGTCCAATCTTTCGTTTGCCCAACGGGAAGACAGTTCATATGTAATGGTCTGTCGTGGCGGTGGAATCTGGATCAGCCGGGATGGTTTGTCGGAATATAACCAATTGACAGACCGTCGTGTTTATCCGGATGTGAAAGGACGGTTTGAAGACCCTGTCATCTGGCGCGATCATATCCAGTATCATCTGATTGTCAATGACTGGTTGGGCCGTATTGCCTTTTATCTTCGTTCAAAGGACGGAGTCAATTGGGTTACTGATCCGGGAGAGGCCTACATGCCGGGAGTTGCCGTACACGAGGACGGACATTCTGAAGGCTGGTTCAAGTATGAACGTCTGAAAATGTATCAAGATAAGTATGGCCGTGCTATTCAGGCTAATTTTGCGGTCATTGATACTTTGAAACATGAAGATAAGCCATTTGATAATCACAGTTCAAAGAATATCAGTATTCCATTGAATCCGGGACTATTGCTGACAGTGTTGAATGATAAGCCCATTACCGCTGGAACGAAAACTATCCGGCTGAAAGTACAGGCAGAAGAAGGTTTTCATCCACAAACCGATATGGATATCAGCTCTTTGCGTTTTGGCGCTTCCGAAGAAGTGAATTATGGCAGAGGAAGTAAAGTATTGAAAACAGAGAATGATGGAAATGACCTGATCATTACTTTCGACGGAAAAGGAAATGGGATTACAGAGAAAGAATTTGCTCCTAAATTGATAGGCAGATATAAAAACGGAAAGATGCTTTACGGATATGCGCGTTTGCCGTATGTTGATTATGTGGAACCGATTCTTTCTGCACGTGCCCCTGTATTCTCTGAATCGCAAAAAGGCTGGAACGGGAATATTGAAGTACAGAACTTCGGACAAGTTAGCTCACAAAAGGCTTCGGTCAAGATAGAGTATAAGAAAGAAGGCAAAATGGTCAAAGTGGCTTCTGCTGCCGTACCTGCTTTGAAACCCTATGAAAAAGCTGACATCCGCTTTGCGACAAAGGCTGATTTTGAAAAAGGTGAGGACTATAACTTCCTTGTGACTATTTATGCCGGCAAGAAAGTTCTCTCTACTTTCCGTTTGAATCGGAAGGTAGTTGAATAATTGAAAGACTAACAATTGAACGATTACCATGAAAAAGAAGATCACATTTTTATTGATGTTTGTACTGTCGTTGTCAATCTCCTCAGCGCAGAACACTTTCCGGTTTGGGACATCCGCAACACCCGAAGGCAAAACTCTTCTGGTGGATAGCAAGGGGCTTATCCTTGACGGCAAGCATATCATTCCCGTCATGGGCGAGATTCACTATTCCCGCGTGCCGGAGTCGGAATGGCGCCGTGAAATCCGTAAAATGAAGGCCGGTGGTATCAATATCATTTCTACATATATCTTCTGGATTCACCATGAACCGGAAGAAGGAAAATGGAACTGGAGCGGCAATCATAATCTGCGCCGCTTCGTCCGGATCTGTGCAGAAGAAAATGTGATGCTGGTGTTGCGTCTTGGTCCTTTCTGTCATGGAGAAGTGTATCAAGGCGGAATTCCTTCATGGGTACATGAGAAAGCCGGGCAGAATCCTAAGTATAAGATACGTGCCCGTACTCCCGGATTCCTTGAAGATTGTACGGAGCTTTATAATACTATTTTTGCTCAGGTTAACGGACTTTTGTGGAAAGATGGCGGTCCTGTGGTCGGCGTGCAGATCGAGAACGAAAGTCGCGGTCCTTGGGATTATCTGGAGGCATTGAAAAATATTGCTGTGAAGGCGGGATTTGATGTCCCGTTCTATACACGTACCGGTTGGCCTGCACTTCGGGGAAAAGAGGTTTTCGGGCAGCTGTTGCCGCTTTATGGTGACTATGCCGACGGATTCTGGGACCGGAAACTGGAGGATATGCCGGGCAGTTATGCCGATGCTTTCATTATGAGAGACAAACGTATGAGTAGTGCTATTGCCACAGAGACATTCTCTAAAGAGGAATTGTCGGAAGATTCCCCCTCTCTCAGTTCAAAATTGTCATATCCCTATTTTACTTGTGAGTTGGGCGGTGGTATGATGCCGGCGTATCATCGTCGGATAAATATCAATGGAAGGGAGCTTAAACCGCTGGTTATATGCAAGCTGGGTAGTGGCTCCAATCTTCCGGGATACTATATGTATCATGGTGGCACCAATCCATACAATCCTCTTCACACTATGGGAGAAACGCAAGCCTCTCCGGGTACTAATCATAATGACCTGCCTCATATGACCTATGATTTTCAGGCTCCTCTTGGCGAAGTGGGACAAGTATTCGAGACTCCCTTTCATGAAGGACGTTTTATCCATCAGATGTTGACAGACTGGGGCAGTGAACTCTTGCAGATGAATGTTGACTCATTAAGCAGGCATTATGCCCGCCGGGGTGCTTTCGAATTCTATAATGACTATGTGCGTATCAAGAATGAGAGCGGGACGTCCCATGTCACTTTTAAAGACTATCGGACTGGGGGAGCAACCATTGACTGGACTACTGTAGAACCGTTCTGCAAAGTGGATGACCTTATCTATTTCATCGAAATAAAGGGTAAAAAGCCTCAAATCTCCGTTGACGGCAAGGCCTATACTTGTAAACTTAACAAGCAGCAGAAGGCGGGCAAGCTCAATGTCTGTGTGCTCTCATACGAAAAGGCAAAGACTGCCTATAAAATTGACGGTAAACTGCTTTATGCCAAGAATGGCGGTATTCTGTATAAGAGTGATTCATGCATTGTGGAGGAGGTATGGACAAAGTCTCCTGTCATTGCTGCCACAGTCACGGAAGTGAAAAAAGCGGATGCTCCCCGTGTTGTCCCCATGGGTCGTCAGGCAGTGGCTGCGCAACCTGTAGAAGAGGATTTTGCAAAAGCTGCGGTATACACTATTAATTATGATACATCTGGAATGAATAATTATGATAATCTTTTTCTCCGTATAAATTATCGGGGTGATGTAGCCCGTGTGTATGCTGACGGCAGGCTTGTAGCAGATAACTTCTGGAATGGAAAGGAGATGTGGGTTCGTATGGCAGATCTCGTCGGCAAGAAGGTGGAACTAAAGATTTTACCTTTACGTAAAGATGCCCCTGTCTACTTCCAGAAAGAACAAAAAGCTATGATTGAGGCGACCAAAGGTGACTATATGCTTGGGCTCGATTCGGTAGAAGTTATTGAGCGTCATACACTGGAGTTTAATGATGCTTTTTAATGTCACTTGTCACTTTGTGGAACTAACCGGGTCATTATCAATGAAAAACGGGTGACAATAGATGGTGATAATAGGGTGATAATAGAACATTTATCCCGGTTCTATTATCACCTTTATTTTGTGTGATTTCTATTTAATGTCCTGATTATCAGATTTTAGATATACAATTCGGTTCCCATATCCACGAGTGTTAAGAACCCCGTTTTCTACCAGAAGATTCAATTCCCGTTGTGCTTTTCCCTTTAATAAACCCGTAATTTGAGAGTATTCTCTGCGAGTGATGAAGTGATTCTTTGCTAAAAAGGCTTCCAGTCGGGAACGGCGTGTCTCTTCCGGCAAGTTTGATGATTCTTGAAATCCGAATTTGGCACGGGTCACCGTCCCCGAACTACGTCGTCGAAACCAGGGAGTAGCTCTGAAATTTACGTTGTCGAAAGAGATAGAGACCGAACGGATCTCTTTCTTGTCCATCACCGGACGTGCTTTCAAACTAGAGGAGAAATATCCGATTTCTCCCAGTTTCACATGATACCCCTCACTTAAATAATAGGATACCTTCTCTTGAAAAGCTACCATGATACCTGCCAAATCTCCCTCGGTGAAAGAAGAGGCTTCGGCTATTTCACGAAATAACCGTTTGCTGTCAATGGTTCCTTTGGATACAATTCGGGGATACAGAGGCTGTACTTCTCCGTCTCCCTTTTCATTCGGTTTTCGCCGAAAGTCATAATCTGCTGCCATAGCGTCACTTGTTTTTTGTTGGTTAATAGGATTGTTACTCAATTGATACCGCGTGTGTTAGTACAAACACTAGTAACCTTAACATGTAGACAAGGCTCGACTAATATATTTTGTCTGTTTCACGTTTTCGTTCCACGTACGTGAACTGTTCGGACTATGTACGTGAACCCAATAGTTCACATACGTGGACCGATGGGACCATGTACGTAAAACGATTTCTTATCACTACAAAGATACATTAATCTAAGCTTCTAAACAACTTAATGAACGTTTTATTTACTATTAATTCAAGGAGCTTCCGAAAGAATGGAAAGGCGGATAAATAATCTGTAATAATAATGAATAGAAAGATTGTCTGCTATTGTTTTTATGCCTACCTTTGAAGGATATATATAAATATTTAAGAAAAGTAATGAAGATAACACAAATCAGGGAGAAAGATGGAGTCGAAGCATTAAGTGTATTAGATTTTAACTTGTTGATAGAGAAGATAAAAACAGAGATTAAGACCCGTCCGGTGACCGGATTGCGCCAAGCCCTGCATTATGTTTTACCCGGAGAATCTTGCAGTTTTGCCGGAAAACTTCCCAAAGTAATACCCGCTGCCGTTTTCGGACGTGTGAATGGAGTGAAGCGGATGAAAGTATATAATGGCATCGTGGAACTGACCGTAGGTCCGTTGGCGGGAAAAGTAGAAGTGGAGATGGTCAAGAAGAAAGCGGCTGAATTGCCGCAGACTATGTTTGCATATATGGGATCAAGTGGAAATTCCGTGAAGATATGGACTCTTTTTACCCGTCCGGACGGTACGTTACCGCAGACGCAGGAAGAAGCTGAAATTTTTCAGGCACATGCGTATCGTTTGGCGGTGAAATGTTATCAGCCGCAAATCCCCTTTGATATTCAGTTGAAAGAGCCGGTTTTGGAGCAATATTCACGGCTGAGTCACGATCCCGAACCTTTCTATCGGGAAAATTCCGTGCCGTTTTATCTTTCTCAGCCCTTCGGGATGCCGAAAGAAATGAATTATCAGGAGAAGCTGACCCCGGAAAAGTCTCCGTTGAATCGTGCCGTTCCGGGATATGATACGGAAGATGCGCTGGCATTGATGTATGAGGCTGCTTTGCGAAAGACTTTTCAGTCGATGGAAGAGGGGTGGCGGCGGAATGATGATTTGCAGCCCCTGGTAGTTCGGTTGGCGGAAAATTGTTTCCTTTCCGGTATTCCGGAAGAGGAGGTGGTGAGGAGGACCATTCATCGGTATTATCATTCGAAGCAGTCTGTGCTGGTTCGCGAGATGATAGGCAATGTGTATCAGGAATGCAAAGGCTTCGGCAAGAAAAACGGGCTGACAAAAGAGCAATATCTCAATATGCAGACAGAGGAGTTCATGAACCGGCGTTATGAATTCCGCTATAATACACAGATAGGTGAAGTGGAATACCGGGAACGATGCTCATTCTATTTTCGTTTCCGTCCGTTGGATAAACGGGCGCAGAACAGTATTCTGCTGGATGCGCAAAGTGAGGGTATTGCGGTGTGGGACCGGGATGTGGACCGTTATCTGCATTCAAACCGTGTATCTGTTTATAATCCATTGGAAGAATTTATTTTTCATCTTCCTAATTGGGACAAAAAAGACCGCATTACGGAACTGGCAGACCGTGTGCCATGTGCTAATCCGCATTGGACGATGCTTTTCCATCGCTGGTTCCTCAACATGGTAGCTCATTGGCGTGGGTATGATCGGCAGCATGCGAACAGTACTTCCCCTTTGCTGGTAGGTGCGCAGGGGACACGCAAGTCTACCTTTTGCCGGGATCTGATACCGCCGGGGCTTCGCGGATATTATACCGACAGTATTGACTTCGGCCGGAAGCGGGATGCGGAAATGTATCTGAATCGTTTTGCGCTGATCAATATTGATGAATTTGATCAGATTACTTTGACGCAGCAGGGTTTCTTGAAGCATATTCTGCAAAAGCCGGTCGTCAATCTTCGCAAACCGTATGGCAATTCGATACAGGAGTTGCAGCGTTATGCTTCGTTCATAGCGACCAGCAATCAGAAGGATCTGTTGACTGATCCCTCCGGCAGCCGTCGTTTTATGTGTGTTGAGGTGACGGGTACGATTGATACGGCTCGCCCGATAGATTATGAGCAGTTGTATGCACAGGCTATGTACGAGATTTATCATGGAGAGCGATATTGGTTTGACGATAAGGATGAGGCTATCCTGACACAAGGGAACCGGGAGTTTGAACAGACTCCGCCGGCTATCCAGTTGTTTTATCGCTACTTCAAAGTTGCCGGGGATGATAAGGAAGGGGAATTCCTGTCTCCGGTAGAAATATTGGATTATCTGCAAAAAAGAACGACTATCGCTTTATCTTCCGGCAAGGCATACCATTTCGGAAGGCTGCTTCAGAAAGAAGGGATACCTTGCAAACATACGAAGAAAGGGACGGTGTATCGGGTGGTTAAGCTGTAAAGAGGGTGTGGTGAAGGTGACAATAGAAAGTTGAAACTTTTTATTGTCACCTTTATTATCACCGGTTATTGTCACCCTCTTTGTGTTGATAATGAGTTGGTTATCCTGAAAAGGTGACAAGTGACAATAAGAATGGAATAATATAAAGTATGGTTCTATAAAAGTATAATAACTGAATGTTGGTTTAGCATCTATTATCTACTCTTGTGTTATAACAGGTATTCCTTTGTCACTCAGGCCCTCCGCACTAACCTTCATCCGTCGGCATGTGGTATTGTTATAGAAACTAATTTGTGCTTTGCCTTGGCTGTTGGTTTTTACATTCGGATTCCAATACAAGGTACGGCGAAAATCAATATCGCCGGGTACACTGTTGCTGTGGTTAATATGATAGAACTTTTTCACTTGTGAATAACCGTAATAGAAAGTATGACGGATTCCTTTCTGATAGCCGTCATGTAAACCATCATTGTATGGATGAACCATAATGATGACAGGAGTGTTGGACAAAGAAGCTACTGTTGCCAGATCTATATCTGACGGAGAGGCGGCTTCAATTCCCTCTTCTTTGATTTTCTTGACGGCCCAAAGTTGTGCGTAACGATCATAAAGGGTTATCTGCCGGATATTCTCAATAGGCATTTGTTCCGGAGATAACCCTCTTGCCGGGTAGCGAGTCGCTCCTTTCTCTATTTCGAAAAAGTAAACGATGTTTTTACCGGCATATTGAAAGGGACCATCTGCGCTGTCTCTTCGCAAATGTGGAATGTAATTTTCCATATATTCTCCCAGGGTTCCGGGATAGTTCTTACCTAAATCAATCAGTTCGTTGACATCTTTTTCCACATCATAAACGAACTCCGGAGATAATTCTTTTTTGATTCTCTGTTTTTTTATGGTGACTTGCGGCAGATATTGCATTTCATCAACAAAATGTTGTTTTAAGCTGTCCTCATACTCGTCCGAGAGAACTGTAACCGTATCTTTTACCAATAAATCAGAGTAGGAGTAACTACGTGGAACAGGACTGAAATGACGGTCCAGCATAATCCGGCAGTGTTTCAGCTTTTTCTTTTCTGTAACAGACAGGCTGAGTTGCCATTTGCCTTCAAGTTTGGCACTGTCCGGTAGCATGAAGTAGAAGAGGCCGTTAGCATCTGTTTTGCAATGGCTGTGAAAGCTAGACTTGTCTTGGTTCATCCAGAAGGTGACATCTACGTATGCTTTTGTCTTGTTTCTGAGCATCTCCATTATTTTACCGTTTATCGGAAGGGCTTGTTCGATATAATGTTTTACCCTGAAAGGTGACACATCTGCCATCGTCTGCCAGTCATAGCGACACCAACCTTGAACCATCATCAATAAATCCAACTTCATTCGGGTGGCGCGGTCGTCTTTCTCAAAATATTGCATAGGATTGGCTACATATCCTTTTATATCAGAAGCAAGTAGCAAGTCGGTCAATATATTGTCTTGATACGAAGTGTAAATCTCCGTACCGGCATCACGCACAGAGATGGAAAAGGTACTTTCAACCGGATTCCCGTCGGAATCGTTGAGTGAAAGGGCCATATTTACTTTTTCGAGAGGTGCATAAGTCGGCTTCTCTGTCTGAGCGGACAGCTGATGGTATGTTAAAGGATGTGTATTGAATGAGAGGCGCTCGGCAAGGATATTCCCTTTTTTGTCGTATAAGGTGAATTGTATACAACCGGCCGGAAGACGGGATTTGGGCAGTTGGAAAACGTAAGGAGCGTCTGCCAGCCTCATAGCCTCTACTGCATAGACTGTTCCACGACAAGATACGGATACTGCGATGGTGTCACGGGGGAGGACAGGGGATTTGGAGATTTCTATCTGGTATGCTTCTTCATTGCTATCATTTATGCGCATTACATAGCCAACTGGAAGTATGTCCGAGAAATTAAAGTCATACTTTTTACCTTCATGTTCGACAATTACTTTGTAGGAGGTCGTTTCTGGTAATAGCTCAAAGAAGCCCATGCCTTGATTATAGGTGGACAGGAAGGAAACTGAGTTGCCTGATGAATTATAGACAGCGCCTGTTATATGAAGATCTTCCCCTTTTTCTCCCCACGCTTTAAAGCCGATGCGTGAAGCTAATCCGACGACTGCATTACCGCCTTCGGGAAAAAAAGCGATATTAACTTTATCTCCTTTCTTTTCTATTTTACGCTTATTCTTTACTCCAAAGCCACTGTCCATTGCTTTTTCGGAGTAGTTACCGTCCTTTTCCGGTTCATCGTATACAGGGAAGACGCGGGAGAATACACAATCATCTCCAAAGTTCAGCATCCCTCGTGTATAAGCACGAACTTCATAGAAACCACTACGGTAAATCCTCTTTAGTGGAAATTCGCCATGACATTGACCATTTTCTATCATTAGTTTCCGATTGGCTATCACTTCCCCCTGTGGGGTCAGAAGCTCGACATGCAGCACCTTACTTAACGGACTGAAACGGTGGTGTTCTGCTAAAACATTGTATGCTTTAAACCAGATGGTATCGCCTAAGAAGTAGCCGGTATTATCGAAATGCAGGTATACTTTTTCCTGAGGGTTGCGTTTGTTGAATTGATTGATCTCTTTGATATAGTCAGACAAGACCTTTGCCGATTGGGATTGGGCAACTAAAGGCAACACTAATATATGCGCCAGTAATAGTAAAGCAGATCTTTTTCTCATATTCCAATAGTATTAGTGTTCGTTTTCTTGCTGATTGCTTTGTTTGTATCAGATTCTTATGCTTGCAGTATTTAATAGAGTGGGGCTGACTAAAAAGTCAACCCCAGCTATAATTTAATTAATGAGTAGAAGAGGTACTATCAATATCCCAATGAACAAAATAGTCGCCACTTTCGATCTTAGCACGAACTTTGGCAGCTGTTGCTGCATTTTCTTCGCTATATTTGGAACAAACTAAATCAGAGATGATAGTAGGGTCATTATAGCGTTTTGCCATACGTATCATGACCGGAAGCGTTTTGCCTTCACATGGCATTTCCAGACAGATTTCTTTCAGGAGCTCGATATCATTATGACGTTCATTACCCGGTTCTTTTTTCATGTCACGGCATAATAGACCTTTGCTTGTACTGGATGCTCCCCATGTTCCACGCATGCCGGTATCTGCATAAGCATGTGTGACGGCACCACCTACACGCGTCCAGTCATTGGTGAATCCCGGATAAGTAACTCCTCCGTCCGGATAATAGCTGCTCACTCCTTCGTTCATTAACACATATCTTTCTTCAGAACGTTCGGGAAGATGGTTGAATGCTTCGATCAGCATAAAGTAAAGTTCTACGTTACGATAAATATAAATAAAGTTATCGGCTGCGTAACTCCATTTCTGCATTCTCCAGTTGCCATATGAATCCTGACTGAAATGACTGTTGAATCGTCCGTCACGGGAATCTTCCGAAGTGAAAGCGTTCGGATTAAAATTCTTGTCAGAATAACGTGCTACGCCTAATTCTGATGGTCTCAGGATAGGAGCGGAATAAAGATTCTGCTTGGTTGCATTGGTCTGATTCTTTTTGTATTCATACGTGATTACTGAAACTGCCGCTTGTCCATTAGGATTATCTCCTCTGAACACTTTTGAATAAGCGTTGTGGTAGTTGGCCTGGCACATCCATTTGGTGTAACTAGAGGCAGAAGCAAATGCTTCATTCATTTTAGGCAGAATCAGATCAATGACATCTTGCCATCTTCCTTGCCATAAAGCGAGTTCTGCTGCCAATGCGAAATATTCCGGGGTCATAAGGTCCCAATAGGTATAGTCACCTGCTGAAAGTGAACTGTCCGAGGCAATCCATTCTGTCCATGGCATGGTATGGTTTCCATCGATTCCGTCGAAACCTGTTTTTAGATACTCTACACATTTTACTATTGTCTGATCTAAGTTCAGTTTGGGATATTGGGAATAATCTTTCATTTCGTGCATCGGATCGTCAAACCAAACGACTTCGTTATAGATTTTCGCCATAGTAAGATATACCCATGCTTTTACTCTTACAGTGCTGGCAACTAATCCTTTGTAGTGTTCCATATCGATGCTGTAGAGATGTGCCTGTTTGAATTCATAGATTTTCTGAAGATAATCGTTGCATGAGATGATCAAATCATAATATTTGGCCGGATCGGCATATTTATTGCCTGTCAGGTCCGATTCATAATTGGATAACGCATACATGTCGACATCTCTGTCGGTAGGGATCATCATTTCAGCCCGGGAATCGGTCAGGTAAATGGCTTTGTCGCCAATAGCCTGCATTTTCGTTGCGACTCCCAGAAAGCCTGCATACATTTCACTGGCTTCCTTTATATAGTCATCTCCCTTCAGCATTGTGTTGTTGTCCGGTTCAAAGAAGTCGGAGCAGGCACTAAGCCCCATCATGGCTATACCACACAACATGCTTTTTAATAGTATATTCTTTTTCATTGTCGTTAGAATTTCAAATTAACACCAAATTTTACAGATTTCGGTTGCACCATCTTTGCATAATCCAGTCCTTGAGACGTTTCGCTGTAAGAGTAAGAGAATTCCGGGTCTAGTCCCAGGTATTTCGTTGCTGTCAAAAGGTTTTCGCCTGATACGTACAAGGTACCTGAACGGAAGAAATTAAGTACGGTTTTATCAAAACTGTAACTCAAAGTCACGCTTTTCATACGAAGATAAGAAGCATCTTCCAACCATCTTTCAGAGAATGAAGTACTGCGATAAGGGTCATTGTGCTGTACGCGTGGCATATCGGTTACTTGTCCGTCCAGTGACCAGCGATTCAGTACGGCGATACTTTGGTTGCCCAGGGTATTCATGCCTTCCAGCTGATTTCGTACGGCATTGTATGCCATATTGCCTTTAGAATAGCTAAACTCGGCACCAAGTGCAAATCCTTTGTATTTAAATTGAGTATAGAAACCTCCGAAGAAATCGGGAGCTGCACTTCCTAGAGCGACACGGTCTTTGCTGTCGATTCTATGATCTCCATTCTGATCTACATAATGCATATCTCCGCCCCGGAAATAGTTACCGTTATCTGCCATTAAATTAGCAGCTTCAGCTTCTGCCTGTGTGGAGAATACGCCTACTACCTGATATCCATAGAACTGATAGGGCGACTTTCCGACTTCTGTTATCCAGTTTCCGTTAATGATTCTTTCTTCACCGCCCAACGAAGTGATCTTGTCGTCGTAATGAGCGATATTACCTCCTACAATCCATTCGAAGTCGCGGGTGCGAACCAATGAGGCTTGCACGGAAAGTTCCACTCCTTTATTGTCCATTTTGCCGACATTAGCGTAGTAAGGTGCGGAACCGTATATGGACGATGTAGGCTGCATACAGATCATATCACTGATCTTATTGTTGAAATAATCAAAAGATACATTTAAGCGGTTACGGAACAATGACAGATCCAGTCCTAAATTAAGGGAAGCATTCTTTTCCGGCTTTAAATGTGTGTTCGGTACATTGACGCGTGCAATGGCGGAGATATCCTGGTAAGCGGCTGATGAGTAATAGAACGTACCCATGTTGCTTGCGAAGCGGGTATTACCGGTCAAACTATATTCAGCACGTACATTTAGCTTGTTGATCCATGCTGAATTTTGAAGAGGCTTCCAGCCTTTGCCCAACAAGGTTACTCCTGCAGACGGATACACATAGAAACGATTGGCACTTGTTCCTGTAGACGATGCTCCGTCTACTGATACATTGACAGATGCCTGTACCAGATTGTTGTAAGTATAGTCCGCATGTCCGTAATAGCTCATCCAGTTCCACTTATTCAAGTAACCATAAAAACGACGTCCGTCGGCTTGTGTATTGCTCAGTGTCTGATAAAAGTCATTATCCGTGTTACGTCCTTCACCCACATCAAACTCGTTTTTGGTGGTGAGGATCTGTGCACCGGCGATGGCATTCAGCTGGTGGATACGATTGAACATTTTAGAATAACGCGCATTCAGATTCAAATACATATTGCTGGTTTCACCCACACCGGAACGAACCATGTTGTTTGCTGTACCATAAGTGTCTGATATGGGAACGATTGTTTTGTCCGTCAATCCGGGGATAAACATAGACTCATTGTCATAGTTATAGTACATTCCTATCAATCCGGTGAATACCAATCCGGGCAGTGGGGTATAGTTTACACCTGCTCTCAGAGTTAAATCATATTGGCGGTTGTGCGCATCTAACGTATTGACGATGGCCAATGGGTTGCTTATTGCAAAATCCATGGTTGTACATTTACCGAAATAGTAAGGTGAATACGTACTTAATATATTTCCATCCTTATCCTTGTTGTACGGACTTAGTACCGGTGATTGTGCATAGGCGGCCAGGATAGGGTTGGTTTTGATGTTCATCCCTTGTTCCTGAAAATGTCCGTTTAAGTAAGCCAGTCCGATAGTGGCAAAGATATCCACTTTCTTGCTTACGAGGATATTACCGTTCAGTTGGGTATGGAAACGTTCTGTACTGGTGCTTTCATATAGACCGTTTTCTTTGGAATATCCTAACGAAAGGTCATATTTGGCAATTTCGTCACCACCTTCTACACGGAAAAGATGATCAGTCGCATACCCTGTGTTGTACATCAAATCCTGCCAGTCTGTTTGATTATTATAAGTGTTGAGATACAATGGGTTATTAGGATCTTTCAAGAAAGGAAAGTTGCTATAGAATTTATCCATATCACTATAATATGTCATACCCGCGTCTGTCAGGTAGTTCAAATAATCTTTTCCACCCAGCAGAGGAATGCGTTTGTCACTCCAGGTTACACCGTATTGTCCGTAATAACTAACTTTGGTTTCCATGTCGTTGGAGCTGGCACCATCTGTCTGGATTAAAATAACTCCGTTCGATCCCATTGAACCATACATGGCGGCTTCTGCTCCCTTCAGTACTGTGATGTTCTGGATATCATTGATATTGTATGCCTGAAAGATATCACGTGTTAAGCCTCCGATGATCGGTGATTCATTTTTGTCCGGCAAGTAGGGTACACCATTGATTACGATCAATGGTGCGTTGTCACCTGTCAGTGAACGGATACCCCGGAGATTATAATAACTGCCTTCGCCCGGCATACCGCTACCGCGTTTCACTTGTAAACCTGCTACTTGTCCTGCCAAAGCCCGGTCAATCTTAGCGCTTCCTAACAGGAAATCCTTCTTTGCAATATTCGTTGCAGCAGTATAATCGGAAATCTCCGTATTATCTCCCCGGAAGGGTAGCACAACTTGCTCGTTGTGTTTGTACTGATTGTCTGAAATCATCATGATCACCACTTCCGTTCTTCCGTTCAGCAATTGCCGAACGGGAAGATAGCCGGGCGCCCAAACTGATATAACTCCGGATTTATCTCTTAATTTGAAAGTGAATTCCCCATCGGCTTTAGTAGTCGCATTCAAGGTGTCTTGTACAGACACTACGGCATCTGCTATAGGTGTATTAGTGGCAGAGATAATCTTACCTGTCAGTTTGTAGTTTTTCTGTCCGTACATGCAAGTTGCAAACAACAATGGTAATGCAACTGCAAGCATTCTTTTTATATTTTTCATATCATTCCTTATCTAGATTAATAACAATTTGCAGTCGGGCGGATACACCAATGTTCAGGAGTAAAAGCTGTTCCTCCATTGTGTGTGGCCACGAACTTCAAACGAAGTTCCACGGGTTCATTTCCTTCAATTGTAAATACACCGACTTCTCCACCGTCTCTGTCGTATTTATTATTCAGACTTGACGGGTAAAACTCTGGAGCTCCTCCACCTCCACGGTCATGAGAGTAACTACTCCATTTGGACCTTACGATTGTTCCTACAAGTTTGTCGTTAACATAAATGCTGCAATCATTCTTCATATTTGAATTCTTTCCAACTCCGAAATGAAGAGTATACTCACCTGGAGGAATCATATATGGTTCAATGTCATAAGTATTATCGTTATGTAAATCAAATTTAAATGTAGTAAAGTCTAATATGGTTTCCAGATTATTTGCGTCTTGACGTACTAACCATAAATATTCATTGCTAATTTCCGGCCATCCGTATCCGGGTGTCCATGCTTTTACTTCAGTACGTGTGGGGCCGCCACTACCATACGGAGCTAAATTTGTACATGCAAAATATTTGTCTTTGTCGTTTTGATCCATGTATTTAAACCATTTGAACAGGTCTTTAAAACGCCATATTAACACGTCTTTTTGTGGTAATTTCAGAGAAGTGACATAATAAGCAATACCATTACTCATTCTCACTGGATTATCAAGGTCTACTTTATTGACGGTAGTTCTCCACTGTTTGCCAAAAGCGGAAGTTAAGTCCGGTTTTTGCGGATCATTGAAAACTTCGGCGTCGTATTCCACATCTTTGAAAAACATTGCCTGAAAACACCAGTTCTCCAAGATTGAGTCCGGACGTTCGATTTTCCATTTTTTTAGTTTTGCTTTGCCTTCATCTAATGCTTTCTTGATTAACTCATCAGATGGGATAAGAACAGTTATTTTCTTGCTTTCAGATGCTAAATCTAAACCTTTATCCAGGAAGTAGGGATTCTTTACAGTGAATACAGAGTCATAAACTGTATTTCCGGATTCATCTACTCCAATACTAAGACTGTTATTTCTGTCAAAGGTCTTCACATTCCTTGAAAGAATTGCATTTTTGAATATGGAATATTCATCTGATAGCCCTTCTATGGTTTCCAGCAAAGATTTAGGAGTAACAATAATGTTGTCTAATTCATAAACATAACCATTGTTCACCTTAACTACTTTCTTTACTTTACAATTGCTGTTGAAAATAATTTCCTGTGATCCGTTTTCTTCTGATGTTGTTTTGTTAATCATCACATATTTTCCGTTCCACATCATCAGGCGTTGACCATCTTCGATGGTATTTGGAGAAAGGGAGGCAGTCGTTATATGACTTTTTGCCATGTAGGCTTTCTCTTCGTCGATGCCGTCGTCCGAGCTTCTCACGGTAGTCATGAGTGTATTGTCAACGACAAAAAGGGTGTAAGATACTCCGGCAGCTTCCATTTCTTTAAAGATTCCTGTCTCTTTAAACAGATTGCATATAGAGCTATATGATTGTTGTGACTCTAAATATTCAATAGCTGGTGCGTCCACAATAGTCATTTCCTCATTATTGATGACAGCTGCTTGCTTATTGTAATGGTTATCCCATTCGTCCGTACAAGAAGACATCAATCCTCCCCATATGATTGCAGCGGATAAGATATATTTATATACTTTCATAATCTGATTCAGTTTATTGGTTCAAACAAAATATAATCGACCTGGATACGGAAGTCTTTTGAAATACTGGCCGCCGGATCATTTAAGGTGATTCTCATCATATATTCCTTCATATCTGGGATTTCTACTACATCGTATAACACTGTATCAAATAACCCCATAGTTACCAGATAATTGCCATTAGCGTCTGTGTCACTCGGAAGACTGGAATACAGAGGGTAAGATACGGAACTTACATTCTCCATTTCCGGGAATTCCACATCTATTTGTCCTCCATTACTTCCACTACCGTAGGAACGGAAATTCTTCATACTGTTAGCATAAAAATAACGTAAGGTCACTTTATATTTTCCGGGAATCATAACAGGAGATTTCATTTGTACCCATCCTTTATAACCCAGTGAAACTGTCAGTAAATCACCATGTAAGAATCTTCTTGTTTTATCCTGGTTATCATAGTTTGCATTACTGCGCAGAGTTCTGTAGGCCAGGTTTCCAAAGTTACTAACCGGCATTCCTTGAGAACCTACTTTATATTCATAACATGCCAGTTTGGCATCCTTCAGTTCTGTTGATGGTTCTGCTTTTGCATCTATCTCTTGTTGGAAAATCTGCCCATCTACTCCGTTAGAACCAATATAGTTGGCTACTTCCGGATAGTCGGCTAGGTCCCAGTAAATGATAAATGGCTTAAGATCCTTGCAAATAGGAAGCAGGCCTTCCAATTGTTGTATATAACCGTTCTTAGTCTGATAGTCGCAGTCGCTTTCACGGAAAACGGTTCTCATTTCACTGCCGCCATCATAATTTAAGTAATAATTGTCATCTGCCTCCTGAGATATTTTAATAGCTGCATTTTCGCAAGCGGTTCCCCATATCTTACAAGTGGCTACTGTATCTACATCAAACTTTTTGAGATTATCGACCTTGTAACGTCCGTTCAGAATGTGATAAGCTGCATAGCGGTTTAGTGCATTGTTCTTATTCTCATAGTCTTCGCCGGCTCCCAGCTTCTTTACCAAATCGTCACACGAAGAAATCCCTTTACTTTGGAAAACGTCATCGGGTACTCCCAATATAGTATAGTTCCGTCGTACTTCCTGTTTGGTCCCGTCGGGCATCGTGATTGTATCGGCAATGATATTCAAAGTGTCATGCCATCCGGTTCGTTTCAATGCTTCTGCAAGAATGTTATTCTTATTATTCTCGAATAATTTCTGATAAACACTTTCAACCATCGGACGCATTACATCATCCAATACATAAACAAAGCCGTTGGAAGTATGTATCGCCAGTTCTTTTACGTGCGCTTCTCCATTCATATACATAGCGTTAAATCCTCCTTCGGATGAATCATCTGCATTAAAGGTTACTTCCAGTATGTCATTGGACAGGGTTTTGTCTTCCAACTCTCCACCTTTGGAAAATTCTTCCAATGTGATCGTATCATTCACCAAATGGTATTGTACGAGTTGTCTTACATAGACTTTTCCTAATTCTTCTACCGAAGAAACTTTCTTTTCCTGATAGAAAGCTTCCATAGCCTGATTGGTAGGAGCGAACAGGGTTAACTTGGCAGTTGCTTGATTTACTGCATTATACATATCTGCATATTTCATAACCTTAATCCATTCTGAAAAATCATCGGGACGGGTGCTCAGGTAAGATGAAATGGGTTGCATGTCATATACTGCAAAAGTTTCATCCTTATAAGGATCGTCGCAGGAATAAACAGCAGCGACAATGATCAATATACAAATTCTAATCAAATTTTTCATAGCAATATAATTAATCGGTTACACTCGCATAATACGGATTTTGAACTAACAATAAATTGGCATCAATTTCACTTTGACTGATCGGCAGATACCAAGCATATTCATTACTCAATACAGAACGCAGCCAAGATACGTTGGCGGTTGAATTGTAGGTTACAATCATTTCAATAAATGAATCCTTATACCTGTAATTTTTCATTTTACCGAAGCGAACCAGGTCATACCATCTTTTTCCTTCTGCGGCAAATTCTATATTACGTTCATGCAGTACGGCTTGCAGCATTTCTTCTTCTGTTGCAGATTCAGCAGTTAAATCCAGGTCCTTTAACCGGGCACGGTTGCGTATTTTATTAATGATTTCCAATGCCTCTTCATAACCGGCAGCGCCTTTCCAGATGAGTGCTTCTGCTTTCATTAATAAGATTTCGGCCATACGGTAAATGATGTAGTTGGCATCGTCATTCGGACGTACCTGGCTTAAATCCTGATATTCCGATCCTTTGTATTTCCAGACGCAATACTGTTTTTTATCTGCTGTTCCTGTTGCATCCAAGTCTGCATATGCTCCCCATTTAGCACGTACGGAAGCGGTAATATCACCAGCGCCATTCTCGATACTTTCATTATATAAATCTTCGCACATGGCTTCTGTATATAGATATGGTGCGGTAGTGCTGAGTGTAAAGTAGTAAGAAGGTGAGGTCCCTTTGTTTTCTTCCTGTTGGGCAAAATTCTTTTCGTCCCAATTGATCTCAAAGATGGATTCATTACTGTTTCCTTGAGTAAAGATAGTGATCCACTGTTCAGGAACTGCCATGAATACGGGGCGGCGTGTAGCTGTCGCATTAATCAGCTGATTGGCATATTCTATACAGCCGTCGTAATCTTCGCTCCATAAGCAGACATCTGCCATCAAAGCGTACAACGCCCATTTTGTAGCACGTCCTTTACTGGCACCTTCCCATTGGTCATCTTCAAAAAACTCTTTAGCAGCTCCGCTATCCAGTGCGGTTTGAATGTCCGACTTAATCTGAGCGATTATATCTTCTTCTGAAGACTTTGCAATATCATAAGGAGCAGAATCGTCTACATAAGGTTCTGTTACAATCGGAGCTTCCTTAAAGTTGCGAACCAAGTAGAAATGGCACAATCCGCGTAAGAAATAAGCTTCGGATAAATGTGAATTCATGGTGACTTCCATGTAGGTTTTATCTTTTGCTTGTACTTCCGGTGCATATTTAATCACAGAATTGGCCATATTCAGTATTTTGTATATGGATGCCCAACTGCATAAAGCATCGGAAGCTGTAATCTGGAAATTTTGCAATTTCTGTTTTTTAGTATCACTGTAGGCGTAGATAGAAGCACCTCGTAGCTCTCCCCAATCAACCAGTGTCCGGGTACAGGCACGCAAAGATGAATATCCTGAAGCTAATACCGCTTCTACGTCTTCTTTAGCTTTCCAATAATTAGCTGTTATCTGCTCATTTTTAGGATAAACTTCAAGCCAGTCACTACAACTGCCACAAAGTAAGCTCCCGAAAGCGAATAAACATATTAATATCTTTTTCATATCTGAATAGTATTAGAAACTCATATTTAAACCGAAAGAAAATCTCTTAGCGACAGGGGTCGTAGCTGTATCTATGGCCAGATTACTACTATTAGTAGATACTTCCGGGTCCTGTCCTGTATAGTTAGTCCATGTAAACAAGTTATATCCCGTTACGAATACACTTAATGAATTTACATTAAATCTATTACAGATCTTTCTTGGGAATCCGTAACTTAAAGTCATTGATTTCAAACGTACGAAAGAAGCTTTTTCTACGAAGCGGTCTGATCCCAGATAGTTTCGTCCTTCATTGTACAAAGCACGAGGTATATCCGTATTATCCCCTTCGTTCTTCCAACGACGAAGTACAGCTTTGCTTTGATTGCTTGAGCCATACATGGATTCGTTGTTCATACGAGCCATATTGACGATAGATTGTCCAAAACGTCCATGGAAGAAAGCACTTAAAGTCACTTGTTTGTATTTGACAGTTACTCCTCCACCTCCGGTTACTAAAGGTTGACTATTACCGAGGTAAACAATATCGTATTTGTTTATAACACCGTCGTGATTGATGTCCTCATACATTGCATCACCGGGATAGCATAGATAGGAACCGTTTTTCATCACAATGGGGTTACCTTTCAAGTCATTCATGACATTACCTTCTGCATCTCGAGCATAAGTAGCGTCTTTATTCTGATAAACGCCCTTATAACGATAACCGAAGAATGAACCGATAGGACGGCCAACCTGTGTGATGTATGCGTATTCTCCATTTTTCACTTCGTCAGCATTCTTTATTCCTTCTGTTACACCAGACTGTAGTTCTGTGATTTTATTCTTGTTGCGTGATACATTAAAATAACCGCTTACGCGCCAATCTTTATTTTCAAAGAAAACCAGGTCTGTGCGGAATTCCCATCCTTGGTTTCTGGTAGATCCCGAGTTGAAGTAGGCAATATTAGAAAATCCTGTTGTAGAAGGTATTCTGTAATTTTTGTTTAAAATGTCTTCTCTGTCCCTCCAATAGTAATCAAAAGTAAATCTCAAACGGTTGTGTAAGAAACCGAAATCAGCTCCGATATTATATTCCTTAAGAGATTCCCATTTTAATTGATCCAATTGCATACGGCTTGGAGCAATGGAAGACATATTCATATAATTATCTCCAGTTGATTTAAATGCTCCCATATAAACGGAGTTACCTTTAGGAGGAGTTCCACTTTCTCCATAACTGAGACGTATTTTAGCCATATCCAACCATTTTTCTTTTGCAGCAGCAAGGAAAGGTTCGTCCTGAATATTCCAGTTTACACCAAATGCAGGGAAATAACCCATACGTTGGTTGCGTCCCATTGCCGAACTACTTTCTATGTTTAACAATGCCTGGAACACATAACGTCCTAACAATGTATAGTTGATCATTCCCATTCCTGAAACGCTCCGACCTTCGGATTCGCCTGAGCCCATGCTTTGTACAGATGTTCCTACTATTGGGTCGGATAACCCGGACGAGGCCATTCCGGATGTTTTACTAGCGTAGCTGGAACTTGTAGACTGGCTGGTATTCCAACGCAGGTTGGTGATCAAATTGTGTTTACCATTCCAGTTTTTCATAAACTGAAGCTTGTTTTCAGTTTGTATAGACAAACTTTCGGACATACCATCATAAGCCTGATTGGCAAAAGCGTTCATCCAAACTGAACCTGTTACAGATTGTGGCAGGAATTTGGTGTTTTTGGATGTATTCATTTTGATAGATACATAACCGCTGTAAGTGAAGCCTGGTAGTATTTTATAATTGGCATCAATGATAGCTCTGGTTTCCCGTTGAAGTGTATTATTCTTTGATTCTTTTGCCATAGCTACCGGATTGTAGTTAGTTGCATTACTTCCTGCATCATTACTACTGAATACGCCTTCCCAATCAGTGGTTTGGCGAGTGAAATATTGATCCAGTGGAAGATGAGTTACATCGTCAATCACATAAGGTGACTTATTAGGCATCTTTTTAAAGGCTTCAGAACGAACGGTGGTAGCCCAGTTTGCATCTTTATCGGTTTGAGTATAGGTAACATTAGCGCCAAATCTCAATTTCTTCGAGAAATTATAATCAATACGCAATGTAGAGTTAAAACGATTCATTGAAGTACCGATTGTTGTTCCGTCATCGGTTGCATAGCCCAAAGAAAGACGATATGTTGCTCTGTTACCACCTCCACTCATAGAAAAACTGTTATCGGAAGATAAAGCATTTTGGCGTACTAAATCTAGCCAGTCGGTATTCTGATGGTATTCATCATAATATTGCCAATCCGGATTATCTCCGATTTCCGGTGTATTGAATAACAGACGAAGGTAATTGGATGCTTGGCTTACACCTACATAATTGGCACTGTTCCAAATAGCATCCTGCATTAAGGCAACATATTCGTCTCCGTTTAACATCGGGATTGTTTTGGGCTCTACTTTAGCAGTCCACTTGGAAGAGAAAGAGAAACGAGTTTTACCTACTGATCCTTTTTTGGTAGTAATGATCAATACACCGTTGGCTCCTTTGGTTCCCCATACAGCTGTAGCTGAGGCGTCCTTCAGTACTTCTACCGATTCGATGTCATTCGGTGAAATGTTCAGAAGTGCTCCTAAGTCTTCTTCATTGGCTGTTGCAAAATCAAAATCACTGGTGTTACTATCTGAATAGGGCACACCGTCAATAACGATCAAAGGGTCGGAAGAGGCATTTAATGTACTGGCACCACGAATAAATATAGTACTTTTTGCTCCCGGATCACCACTTAATGTGATATCCACACCTCCTAATTGTCCTTGCAAAACTTCTTCGACAGATGTCACAGGAGAGGTAGCTACCAGGTCTTCCATATTAATTTTTTGTGTGGCAGAAGTCTGTTCTTTCAGTCCTACTCCCAAGTCATTACGGTCTTTACGTTCAGCCACAATCTCAACCTGGCCTATTGCCTCAGACGTTGATTCCATTGTGACATTCAGTGATTTTTGTCCTGTATACTTTATTCTCTTTGTTTTCATTCCAATATAAGAAAACACGAGAGTCAGATCTTTCTCTTTTTCAGGAATAGCCAATTTGTACTGACCGTTCGTGTTGGTAACAGTACCTCCCAATGAACGTTCCTGTGAGTTCATAATATTAATATTAACACCAATCAAAGGTTCTGCACTTTTCCCAAAGAGTTCCGTCACATTACCGATGATAATCTGCTGTGTCTGTGCCACTACTTCTCCTACAGTACAAAGAAGTATGACTACAGAAAAATATAATTTTGTTAACTTCATAATTCTTAAAATTCAAATTACATAAGAAGAGATTCGATAAAATGGAAACATCCGTCGTTATAACAGAATGGGAAATAATTATATTTTCCAGACACTTGGACTACTTTGGTACCGTCCTTAAGTTGGATTGAGAGAGAAGTCCCCAAATCTTTATAAACAATTGTATTTCCGCTGTAATTGACATATTCGCCGTTTTCCATCTTCGAACCCGGATAACAAGCTGAAGGAACAGAAGAGGCTACAAGGAAATAATTACTGATGTATTTCTTTAGCTCAATCTTTTCGTCACTGGTCAGTCCATTGCCGGAATCGATTAAACCTAATGTGCCATCTTCATAGACCATCAATTTGTCTGCTCCGGGAATCTCTTTACCTGCCAATGCATTCTTTAATGTTTCATTGGTCGGAATAAAAGCAATGGTACGACCGGCCAGTCCTGCTATTGTTTCTCCGGAAATCATATCAGCTTGTTTCAACAACTGGGCAAAGCAATAATAGGGATAACGTGTATCCTGGCAGATAGCTAATGCTTTTTGCAGACTGCTTCCCTGACCGTCCTCAGTTTCAGCTTCAAACAATCCGGATATAGCGTTTGCTTTATACGTGTAAGTCTTTCCATTTGCCCATGGTTTACCGCTATTGGTGACTTCTTCAAATTCGACAAACGGGTCAATGGTACTGCCCGGCTCCAGGACACCATTGAAATGATTACTACATGTTATCTTTCCATCCTTTACAAACCAGTAGCAGAAAGCGGACTGAATAGGTACGATCTGTGTTCCCTGCTTTTTAAGTTCTACTTCCTCACTCATTACAGTATGAGCTCGTATGATGCGTTGCAATTCGTCAGAAGAAACAGCTTCCCATTCTCCTTCGGGTTTCTGTTCCAGTTTTCCTCCTTCAGCATAATAATTCAGGAAGATGCCGTCTGCTTCGAATGCGGAGTTGTCTGGAATCAGTAATGTGTATTTCTCGTTTTCTGCTCCGAATGAACTTAACAGATTAGCGCCATTCATTGCATATAGGAAATTCAGGAATCTTTTTTCATGAAAAGCAGGGCCGGATACGGAGTTGAAAAGAATCGGAGTCTGTATCTTGCTTAAACCGTAAAAGCTGCCATTCACACACATCTTTCTGTTTACGTCCGATGCATAAGGGTCAAAGTTGTATTTTGTACCCGAAGCGGTAGTAACTGTGCCATTAACAATTTCTTCAGGAAAAGCTACTGAACCGCTATATACATATTCATTCAAGAATAAAGTCTGGATCAACGGATCAAGAGAATTGTAGTCTGCATAACCACTGTTTTTCCAGTATGAATTGAAGAATTCACTTAATGCCGTATTATTGGGGGCAAATAAACTATATGCACGATAAGCTAATGTGTCCAGGCGTTGATAGTCATATTTATACCATTCCATTGCAATAGGAGCTAATGGAGATCTGTGGCTATGCAAATATAACGTATCCGCGTTCAATGCGCTACCATATTTTTGGGTAAGTTCATCGTTGGGCGTATAGATGGAGAATTTGTCATACATAGCCAGAAAATCAGAGTATTCTGTATTAGATTTAAGTTGGTCGTAAATAGATCCCAAAGGTTCCAAAACTTTGTTGATCGTGTGGATGTAGCCATTGTTGGCAATTAAACCATATTCTTTCACAGATGCTTCCGAAACATTAAATCCGTCATTACCGGTCCAGGTTGAATTAGGATAGAAAGCTTCGTAATTCTTTTTTGCATCTATTTTCTTAGATGAGAAAAAATAATGTGAAAAGACTGGGACAAATCGTTCCAGATGATAAACTGTGACTGATTTGCCTGTTAAAGGATCAACTTCTCTTGTCGGCTCCCCTGAACTGCGTGTCCGGAATTTGTAGTATAATCCCGGATCAAGAATTTCGGTACCTTCATCGTAGGCTCCTTCACCTTCAGGACGGAAATTTTCCATACTACCTTTATTATAAGAGTAATAAAGTAGGTGGAATCCGATTAGTTCTTTCAGTTCCCTGGCAGGAACATCTTGTACTGTCGAATAATTATGTTCTGACAGATAAGCAGTAAAGGCATTGTTGTCCGGTGCCATAACGGTCATTAATCCTCTACCGTTCATGATTTCATAATAACCGGCACGTTCTGCTGCTTCAAGGAACATGGAAAATTGTCCGTCCATGCTTTCATCCGAAAGTAATTCCCAAGCGCTTCCTTTTACCCACCCGGGAACCTCATAATGTTCATCCATCTTATCCTCACAGGACCATAGGAAAAATGGAATAAAAGACAGCCATAGCAGCCTTCGCATAATCGTTAAGTTTTTCATAATACTAAAAAATAAATATTTCAATAATAACTAAGATGTTTCTCACGTACTTATGAAATTAATATTGCACACAAATGTCACAGTTGATACAAGTTGCATCATCAGAAGAGATTTGTGTGCGTAAACAAGTTGTCACATTGGTTGCTCTTTTCATATAATCCAATTAAGTTAAACAAAAGTTAGATTCTGTTTTCGAAAGGTACTTTATTATAAATACCTGTGAAAAACTGTTGCAAACATAAGGAGTTAGTGAAGAAATACCAATGAAGAATCGTACAAAAGCATGGAAAATACCGTCTTTTGCACGAAAATCCATGCAATGAATCCATTTTTTTATTAAGAAAGAGTGTTCAGAGAGGATTTTATTCCTTTTTCGTTGTATGGAGAATAGTTATTTATAAAACAAAACCCTAAAAGCAATATGGCAAATTTTTCAATTGTAATTGTGCCAACTAAGAAGTTGGCAAATGGCAGACATCGGATAAGGATAGCAGTAGCGCATCGGTCTAAGACCAGATACATTCCTACTCAATTTACATTGGATTCCGCAAGTCAGCTAAAAAATGGCAGAGTAATAAGACACGAAAATGCAGCAAACATAAACTCATGTTTGCGAAGGATTATCGATGAATACGAGGAAATTCTTGCTTCCATTGGTTATTTGTCTACAATTTCGTGTACTGAACTAATACATATTATTACCTATGAACAAAAAAAGAAAGGAATAACTTTCCAGACAATAGCAAGAGAATACTTAAGTTTTATGGCAGGGGAAGAAAGACATAAATCTTATAGCCTATATAAAATAGCAAGCGAGAGGTTTATTAAATATATGAAGGGCGACTTTCCGTTAATCCAACTCACCCCTCTTCATGTACAAGAGTTCGCAGAAAATCTGTATAAGGAAGGGTTAACTGATACGACTATAAGAATCTATCTCACTCTGATAAAAGTTATATTGAATTATGCAAGTAAAATGAACTATGTGACTTATCATATTCACCCCTTTGTTCTTTTTAAAATGCCGGAATGTAATATTAGGGATCTTGATTTGTCAGTAGATGAACTGAAAAGTATTAGAGATACAATGTTTCTGAAATCTTCCTTAAGTATTACCAGAGATATTTTTATGCTTACTTATTATTTAGGCGGGATTAATCTGAAGGATTTATTGGAATACAATTTTAAAGATAAAGATTATATAAGATATGTACGCCATAAAACTCGTAACAGAAAAAAAGGAATAAATGAAATAGCATTTTCTTTGCAGCCTGAGGCAAAAGAGATTCTTAATAGATATTTGACGAAGGAAGGTGAACTGAGATTTGGAAAATATTTATCTTATAAACAGGTATACAGTTTAATTTTTCGTAATATAAATAAGGTAGCAGAGATGTCTGGTATAAAAAAGAAGGTTACTTATTACTCTGCTCGAAAAACATTTGCACAGCATGGGTATAATTTGGGGATACAAATTGAGAAAATAGAATACTGTATAGGGCATAGCATGAAAAGTAATCGCCCTATTTTTAATTATATAAAAATAATGCAAGAACATGCAGATAAAGTATTCAGGGAAATATTGGACCAATTACTATAACTTTACTCTGCTGCAAGGTATATCGATTTGATTTCAGAATAACTACTTCCTATCATTTTAGTTGCTTTTTAATTGTCTAAAGGCAATCTCACGCTTTTTATAACATGCTCACAAACAGACTTTTTACTCTCTATCATTAATCTAACTTTTGTTTAACTTAATATTACTATATCATTATGAAAAACTACGGAAACTATATGAATGTATATGAATCTATGCAGTTATTAACATCGAGCGCAAGTCTTTTTTTGTTAGCCACGATACCAAACTTCTTTTTAGCAGATTTTTAATTATAACTTAATATAATTTTTAGTATTATGAGAAATGCAATGATTCGAAAGCGGCATTTGCTGCTACTATTGTTCCTCTCTTCCTTTTTCCTGTCCTGTGAAGACAAGATGGATGAACACTATGAAAAACCGGCATGGCTGAAAGGTACGGCTTGGGAAGTTCTTTCTTCCGATGAATACGGAAGTAAATATTCTATGTTTCTGGAGGCTGCGGAATTATCTGGTTTTCGTCCTGTACTTGATGGGAAAAGTATAGCTACGGTTATGGCACCGGATAATGATGCCTTTGCTGACTATCTTGAAAAGAAAGGTTATGTTTCGGTGAAGGATATACCAACAGACGACTTAAAGAAGTTAATTGGTTTTCACTTGATCTATTACTCTTATAATAAGAGCGACCTTGAGAATTTTCGCCCAGAAAACAATTCGATGGGGGAGGATGAAGAAGAATTAGGAATGCTACAACCGGGAATGTACTACAAGTTTCGTACGCATAGTACTAGCCCTGTAACAACAGAAGTCGACCAGATAAATAAGAAAACAGTAACAGTTTATCATTTAGAACGTTTTCTTCCGGTTTTTTCTCATAACATATTCAAGTCAAAAGGTATTGATGCCAAAAAGAACTATGAATATTTTTATCCAAACTCCACATGGACAGGGGATGACGGTTTCAATGTATCTAATGCAAGCGTTACAAATTATCAGATTATAGCCAATAATGGCTATATATATACTATTAATAAGGTATTAGAACCACTTGAGACAATTTATGATGCAATGAAGAAAAAAACAGAATATTCTGACTTTTTAGACTTCTACAATACATATAGTACTTATGAATACGACCAAGATCTGTCTAATAACTATAGTAATGCTGTAGGAGTAGATAGTCTCTTTCTGCATAAACACCAAAACTATGGTTTGGCTAATATTGCTCTGGAATGGCCTGTTTCTAATTACCGTCTATTTCCAGAATTGGCATCTATCTCATATAGTGTTTTTGCTCCTTCGAACAATGCTTTTGATGACTTCCATAAAAAGTATTGGTTGCCGAATGGTTATCCGACACTATCCAATGTAGATCCATTGCCTGTTAAACTCTTGATTGATCAATGTGTATATGGTGGTTCAATTGTTTTCCCTGACGAAGTGAAAACCCTTAAAAACAATTATGGTACTTCTTATTCGTTTGACCCGTATACAGTAAAAGATAAAAGTATTTGTGTGAATGGTAGTTTTTATGGGCTGGATAAGTTAGAAATGCCGGATATGTTCCAATCTGTCATAGGTCCGACTTTCCTTAATGCAAAGTATGTTGACTTTTTGTATACTTTATATCAAGCTGGTATGTTGCAGATTTATAGTTCGGATGTTACTAAGTATACCTTCTTGATAACGAGTAACGAAAATTTTGAAATCAGTGATATGAAATTAGTTCCTAACGGAGTAGAATATATGTTAGGAGAGCCGGGTGATGATGATAGTTATAAAGCCGTTTCTACGTCTACCTTGCGGCAAATCTTGAATGTACATACTGTCGCCGGTGAAATAGACCTTAAAAAACAGACAAGAGGTGTGTTCTCGACTCAAAATTCTGCTACATATTGGTTCGTGAGGAATGGAAAGGTTGCTACAAATGATAATTTTAACAGTATTTTGGGATTAACTCCGGATGAAACAACCCTTTCTTCACTTTTTGTTGATGTAGAAGAAGTGAAAAATGATGGAGCTGACTGGAATAATGGGAAAGTGTATGCATATGCAGCAAATGATGCAGGTGTATTCGGCTATACTACAGGAAAAACGATGAAAAGTCTGTTAACTTCTGCAGTTGTATTTAGAACGCCCAAATAACCAAAACCAATCAGAAATATCCAAGTATAAACCTTTAATTGCCAACATATTCCAATATTTAACACATTTCGGCTGCTTTTTGATGCTTCCCAAATTTCCACATATTTTTGAGACATATTTCTGACGTGGAGAATTTGCGGGGCTTATTTTTTGTCACATCGTGCATAGAGTTGACAAGGGTTTACAACCGTTTACGATGAGCGACAATTTCCGCTCCGATATGCAGCGACAGTCACACCGTGTGGAAATGCGACAACGGTTGACTGCTGTTTACATCCGTTCACCACTTCAGGAATATACAAAGTGAGAAGTGAACAAGTAAACGATAAAGCAGTATGAAAACAACCAAGAAATGCCAATTTTGCGGCAAACCGTTTGTAACCCGTAGCGGTATGCAACGGTATTGCAGCGAGGCTTGTCAGACGGAAGCCAAGCGAGCCAGGACAGCGCAGAAGAATAACCTCTTCAAAGTCTCCCTGCCACTCATGGAGATACAGCATCAGGAGTATCTCACCTTTTCCAAAGCAGCCACGCTCATGGGCTGTTCCCGACAGTACATCTATAAATTAGTAGCCACCGGCAAGCTGAAAGCCTCACGCATCAGCAACCGCATGGCGATTATCCGCAGAGCCGACATTGAGCGGATGCTGGAGGGCAATCCCTATCATCGCATCCTGCCCGGCAGTACCTCCGCACCGAAAAAGTCCGCATCATCTTCCCAATCCCCCAAAAGGGAGATAAGGGAAAAGGAAAACGATGAAGTGTTGGACTTCTATTCCGGTGAAGAGGTGATGACCATTTATAAGGTAAAGCAATCGTGGCTCTATACCTCCGCCAAGCGCAACCGCATCCCCATCTGCCGCATTGCAGGAAAGAACTATTACAGCAAAAGGCATATTGATGAGTTCTTCGGTGTGTCAGTCGATATAAGCAAGATTACCGACTGGCTCCAGACCGAAGAAGCGGAAGAGGTGTTCGGCATGAAGCCGTCCGCACTCCGGGCATACGCCTACCGCCACAAGATACCCACCAAAAGAGAATACGGGCGTACCTACTACTCCAAATCCCATTTGGACGAGCTTCGCAGAACCGACCTTGTGAACGATGAACGCTACTACACCGTGGAACAGGTGCAGCGGATTTACGGACTCTCTTCCGCCAACATCTGCCATATCGTCAAGGTGAAGCACATCGAAAAGGTAAAGGTGGGTGTGAAGAACCTGCTTTTGCGTTCCGATGTGGAGCGAGTCATGGCAGAGAGGAACGAACAACCGTGAATAACCTCCATTATCGGAAAATTATTTCAAAATGATTCTCCGTGACATTTCTCACGGTTATTTCATGTTGTTCCTTTGCACCGAAAAGTTCGGGAAACTCCCACAAACGTATTATCAATTAAATCAGAATGAATATGAAATGCAAGACTGTAACTTTGCGCAAGCGCAAAATCAAGAGCGGGACACAGTATTCGCTGTGTCTGGACTATTATCCCGGCTACCGCGACAACACCACCATGAGGGTGATTACACGCGAAGCCTTGGGCATCTACCTCTTCGCCAAGCCTGCCAACCAACAAGAGCGGGATTTCAACACACGCATGATGAAGAAAGCGGAGATACTGCGTAACCAACGCTACGAAGCCATCTTCAACGAGAACCACGGTTTCTTTGACAAGTCGAGGATGAAAGGCGATTTCCTTGCCTACTTCAAGGAGCTGGCTGACAGGAAAAACACCAAGTGGCAGCACGTTTACAAGCACTTCGAACGGTTTGTGAACGGCAGATGCACCTTTGAGGAGGTGGATGTGGACTTGTGCCGCAAATTCATGGAGTATCTGCTTGATGCTCCCCAGTCCATACACACCAACCGAAAACTGCATATCAACTCCGCAGCCGGGTACTGGTCAACTTTCCGTGCCGTACTCCACACCGCCTATCGGGACAGGAAGATAAAGGAAAACCCCAACGGATTCTTAGACCGCATCGAGAGTATTCCGACCATAAGGGAACATCTGAGCCAAGAGGAACTGATACGGCTTGCCGAAACGCCCTGTGAGGAGGAAGTCTTGAAGAGGGCTTTCCTTTTCGGCTGCCTCACCGGATTGCGGAAGAGCGACATCAAGCAGCTCACTTGGCAACAGATACAGCCGTACACCAACGGCAAGATGTTCGTGACCACCCGTATGCAGAAGACGAAGCAGATAGTACACAACCCCATCAGCGATGAAGCATACGGGCTGCTCGGGGAACGGTGCGAGGGGCTTATCTTTGACGGCTTCAAGGACAAGATGCTGCAAGGACCGCTGAAACGGTGGCTCTTGACAGCGGGAATAACCAAGAAGATAACATTCCATTGCACCCGGCATTCCTTCGGAAGCCTGCATGTGGAAATGGGCACGGATATGGCTGTCATCCAAGCCTATATGGGACACAAGAACATTACCACCACACAGATATATTCCAAAATGGCAGCACAGCAGATGTGTGACGTGGTGGACAAGATAACCCTGAAACGCAAGGAAGCATAAGGCGGTTATAAGCAGACGGAAATTCGGAGGGAGCGGTCAAGGTATTATTAACCGCTCCCTCTGTTTCCATCCCTACAAGCCATCAGAGTATGATAATTGAGTATGATTTTGGCGATTTGGTGAAAAACGCTGAAAAAGAACCCTCTGACTACGGGTAATGAATAATAATCAGAAGAATAGCATTAACTTTGCACAAAATTCAGACAGTAACCAGTAATACCCGAATAGAATATGGATTCATCCGTCAAAGACAAACATATCATTTTAGGCTTCATCGGCTTTACCATCTGCCTAATCTCATTCTTTATAACGCTTATCGTTGCCGAGAGTTTCAACCAAGACAACTTTGTAAGGCTGATAGTATTCTTGTGCAGCAACCTGTTGGGCTGGCTGTTCTACTTATCCTTCCAGACAATTATCTTTGACACTTACCAGCTTTACAAAATCAAGTCCGGCAAAAAGGAGATGAAAGAGATTACTACAGAAACCGTAGCCTTGCAGGAAGAAGAACCGCAGAATACAATAGAACCTGTAACGCAGATAGCGGAAGAGGCAAGCTCCGATGCCCAACCCATAGAACTGAATATCGACCCGAAGCGTCACGAAGAAATCCGTTCAAGTTATAAAGATGAGCAAGACAAGGAAAATGAGAGACGCATCCGCATGGTCGTGGAGTATATACATTTTTACATGCCCCGTATCGCTGACGAAGAGACCGTGAACCATGTCTGCAACGAGGTAAGCAACTGGATGAACAAGAACAACTACAAGCCGAAGCCGATAAAAAGGCGGCTGACACAGGACATCTCCAATATTCCGCTCCGTCATTTCATATGGAACATAGCGGAGCGTTGCATGTACAAGAGATATTACAATGGGGATAACCGTGCCCGTTTCGTCAAAGAACTTTTCCCTCGCGAGTTTGCCGAAACGGATATAGCGACCATCAAGAACTTTAGGATTGACCCGTTAAAGCCACCGATTCCCATTGACGAACCCGAAGACGGCAAGCTGGATTTCCATTATCCGAATGGTTACTTGCAAAAAGAGTAAAAATCATCCCGTCTTTGAGCAATAACGACAAGTACCAAAACTACTTAACAGCCTGTTTAATAGTGTTTCCCGAACAACTTTACCCATCATTCACGGTTGGGTATCGTTATTCGGGAATTATTTTTTCGTGAAGATATTCACGACCCTATCATTGCAGTCCTTTGCGGCAAGTCTTACAAAAGAGACGAATCGCAAAATGGAAAAAGTAAATCTTACATTCAACGACCTTCCGGAGGTCGTGGCTCAACTTCGGGACGAGGTGATGAGCCTGAAAAGCCTGCTCACCGAGCAGAACAGTACAAACAATGCAAAGGCTGTGGACACCCATGTCCCCATGTCGGTGGATGAAGCGGCAGAGTATCTGGGCATCCCCAAAGGTACGCTCTACATGAAGCTGTCGGACGGGAGCATCCCTGCCACCAAGCCCGGCAAACGCTATTGCCTCTACCGTGACGAATTGGACAAGTGGCTGGAATCCTCCCGGAAGAATCCCGTGCCACTGTCCGATGAGGAACTGAACGAGTCCATATCCTCATCGCACCATCGCAAACCCAACAAACGTAACTGGTAAAAGCCATGGAAGAGGATAAGAATTATATCGGCATGATACATGGCGACCTTGCGAGGGCTTCCCAAGCGCGGAGCGGTATGCCGGAGAGTATCGGTGTGATGAGCATCAAGACAGCCAACCGCACCATACTCGAAGCATCGCTGCTGCCCACGCCCCGTGCGCTGTGGGACAGTTTCTGGTACGAGGGGGAGCTGTCCTGCCTCTTTGCCGACTCCAACGTGGGCAAGTCCATCCTTGCCGTGCAGATAGCCGACCGCATTGCCCGAACCGATAATGTGATGTATCTGGACTTTGAGTTGTCCGATAAACAATTCCAACTCCGATACACTAACGAACACGGAAACCTCTACACCTTTCCCGAAAGGCTGTATCGGGTATCACTTGACTGTAACTCACTGTTGGAGGAAAATTTTGAGGAAGCCATTATCGGCAGCATCGAGCAGATGGCATTGCAAACCGCCAGCAAGATTTTTATCGTTGACAACCTTACCTATCTGTGCTGCGCCATGGAGAAAGGTGATGCCGCAGGGCGGCTGATGATACAGCTTAACAACCTCAAAAAGAGATACGAGCTGTCCATCCTCGTGTTGGCTCATACGCCCAAACGCTCCTTGGACTGTCCTATCACCTCCAACGACCTTGCAGGAAGCAAGCGGCTCTACAACTTCTTTGACAGCGTGTTTGCCATCGGCAAAAGTGCGCAGGATGGCGGACTTCGCTATGTGAAGCAGTTGAAAGTACGCTATGGCACATACTCATACGATGCGGACAATGTAATCATCTATGAGATTGAAAAGGTGGATGCCTTCTTGCAGTTTGTACATAGGGGATATTCCACGGAAAAGGAGCATCTGAAAAAGTTGGGCGACAATGAATCGAGCCAAAGGAACTGCCTGATATTGCAATTGTCCCAATCGGGCAGGTCAGTAAGGGAGATAGCCTCACAGGTGAATTGCGGCAAATCCACCGTCAGCCGGATTATCCAGCGCAGCAAAGATGGCGATAAGACGGCTGTCCCAAGTGTCCCACCGTCCCAACCCACGGCAAGTGGGACAACGGGACAGGACGGGACAGCACAATAACCAACGGAAAAACAAAGGAGGCAGACAATGAGTAATTATTCGTTACAGAGATATAAAGGAACGGCTACACGGCACACTTGCCCGAATTGTGGCGACAGGCGCTCCTTTGCCTATTATGTGGATGAACAGGGCACACCCCTTCACCCATCGGTCGGCAGATGTAACCATGAAAGCGGTTGTGGGTATCACTACACCCCCAAGCAATACTTTCAGGAACATCCCGAATGTCATACAGCAAAGGATTTCTCTTTTGGTGGGCAAAGGATGAAACAACCGACCAAGCAGCCGTCACTACCGCTTACGGTATGTTACATACCGACCAACTATGTGGAAAAATCACAGAGCGTTCACAGCAACTTCTTCCGTTTCCTTTCCACGCTCCTTACCGCCTATTACGGCAGCAAGGCAAGAGAAGTATTGACCCGGTTGTTGGAAGAATACCGTTTGGGGGCTACCCGTGACGGGGCTGTCATCTTCTGGCAGATAGACCGCAACGACAAGGTACGTACAGGCAAGGTAATGCATTACAATCCCGAAGACGGACACCGTATCAAAAGAGGGTTGACATCGGCAGTGAACTGGATACACAGCATACTGAAAAAGCAACAGGTTTTGCCGGAGGAGTGGCAGCTCTCCCAATGCCTTTTCGGGGAACATCTGCTAAAAAGCAACCCCGGCAAGGTGGTGGTCTTGGTGGAATCCGAAAAGAGTGCCGTCATCGGTTCGGCTATCTTCCCCGGCTATGTATGGCTGGCGACAGGAGGCAAAAGCCAGATGAGAGAAGAAAAGCTCCGTGCGCTGACCGGGCAAACCGTGCTTCTCTTTCCCGATGTGGACGGATATGCAGAGTGGAAACAACGTGCCGGGAGCATGACATTTTGCAGGGCTATTGTATCTGACATCATCGAAAGAAACGCCACGCCGAAACAAAGGGCTGACCACATAGACATAGCCGACTGGATTATCTACCAGATACAGGAGGGCAAGCTGATGTGTACATCCAACCACTTGGTAGAAGCTGAAAAAATCCTCCAACGGATGATAGAGAAGAACCCCGTCCTGCAAAAGCTGATAGATGATTTAGACCTTGTATTGGTCGGTGCAAGTCCAATCGGAAGCAGTGATTGAAACCCTCCCTGACGGCAGGAGAGCGGAAGCCAAAGGCTGTGGTGAACGGACAAGGGCTTGCCCTTGATATAGCCCACTATAACTACACGCTTCGCTTTCGTAGTTGTGGGCTCTCCCGAGGGGCTGGGCTTTGCCCCGTCCCACTCAGGACGCTACCCTGAGAACCCGGCAAGGGCTGTCAGCCCTATGCAACCCGACCAAAGAGTGACCCTCTCTTTGGAAACTCCGCTCAGAGGCTTCCACCCCTAAGAACCCGGAGCAGGAAGTGACCCTCTCCCTGCACCCTCCGATTAAGGCGATGCCCTAATAACCCATTGCGGTTATGAGCGGACAGCGGAAAATATTTTCATCAACAAATCAAATTCTAAAAAAATGGCAACAAAATCAAGCATACATATCAAGCCTTGCAACACCAAGTCAAGCGAGGCTCATAACCGAAGGACTGCCGAGTATATGCGTAATATCGGTACATCCAAAATCTATATCGTGCCGGAACTCTCTGCCGACAACGAGCAGTGGATAAACCCGAACTTCGGCAATCCCGACCTGCAAACGCACTACGACAACATCAAACGGATGGTAAAGGAAAAGACAGGTCGTGCCATGCAGGAAAAAGAACGGGAGCGCAAAGGCAAGAACGGAAAAATCATCAAAGTGGCAGGATGCTCACCCATTCGTGAGGGTGTGTTACTCATCAAACCGGACACCACACTGGCAGACGTGAAGAAATTTGGCGAGGAGTGCCAAAGACGCTGGGGCATCACACCGCTTCAAATCTTCCTGCACAAGGACGAGGGACATTGGCTGAGCGGACAGCCTGAAGCCAATGACAGGGAGAGCTTCCAAGTAGGCGAAAAATGGTTCAAGCCGAATTACCACGCACACATCGTATTCGACTGGATGAACCACGACACGGGCAAGAGCCAAAAGCTCAACGACAATGATATGATGGAAATGCAGACCTTGGCATCTGATATTCTCTTGATGAAACGTGGGCAGTCCAAAGCCGAGACAGGTAAGGAGCATCTGGAGCGTAACGACTTCATCATCGAGAAGCAGAAAGAGGAGATGAACCGCCTTGATGCCACAAGGCAGTATCGGGAGTATCAGTTGGAAATGACCAATCAGAAAATGCAGGAGGCGGAAAGCAGAGCCAATTCCCTTATCGAGACTGCCAATCAAAAGGAACGGCAGAGTGAAGACCTTGACAGGGCTATCAAAGAAAAACGCTCCAAGCTGAACAGGGAGAAAGGTAGTGAACTTCTTGATGCCGCTGTCGGTTGGGCTACGGGCAAGTCAAAGGTTCTGAAAGGCGAAATAGAGGACTTGCGACATGAGATTTCCACGCACGAGGAAACCATAGAAATGTTGCAGGGCAGAATCCAAGTCATGCAGAGCGACCACCACCGTGAACTGATGAAGCTGGAAGCCAAGTACCAGTCCGAACTCAACCGTAAGGAGGCGGCACATACAGAGGAAACAGCGAGGCTCAAAAACCGCATTTCGTGGCAGAACCTGATTATCGGCAGTCTTAGTTTCTTGTTGCTCAAAACAAACGATATCTTCCGCAAGGCGGTAAACAGTGTCATCCGTTTGGCAAGGGGCTATTACAAGCCACGTTTCGATGCGGAACAGGTGTCGGACATCAAGAGTGCCCTTAACCTGTTCGGTGACGACAAACAGTTGCACCAAGCTGCCGGAGATTTCCTGTATATCACAGCCACACAGAAAGGCAAATTGGATAACCGGGAGCAAATCAAAGCTAGACGGGAAGTCGATAACGTGGTGGAGGGACATTATGACCAACAGCAGAAGAAAGGAGTTTCAATAAGAAGATAACCCATGTAGAGGTATGTTCAAATAATCGTAATATTTTGAAGCACAAACAAATAAAATGAGTAACTTTGCAAATAAATTAAAGAGGAATATGGCTAAAGACAACAACATACAAGTAACTGGTAACTTGACGGATAACTTTAGGGGGTATGCGGTATTGCTGCGCAAAATCAAACACAGAGTGCTGATTGCCCAGCAACGGGCGATTTATGCCGCCAACGAAGAGATGCTTCGGATGTATTGGGACGTGGGCGAAATGTTGCAGCAAAGCCAAGACGCTGACGGTTGGGGCAAGAAAACCTTACAACGGTTGGCTGTGGATTTGAAGAACGATTATACCGATATTAAAGGCTTTTCCGTACGCAATATGCAGTACATGATGCAGTTCTTCAACGAATATAATCAGGAGCTTACGATGGTAAAAGTGGCAACTGCTCCAATTACGAAATCACTGATTTCGCAATTAGAAAATAATCCCGAATCAATTACGAAATCGTTGGTTTCGCAAATAGGCGAATATAATTTTACCCTCCCTGTCAAGCATCTGGATTGGACGCACAATCTTGTTTTGATAAAGCAGGTCAAGAATATTCGCGCCCGGTATTGGTATATGGTGCAAAGCATTACCAATCATTGGACGACACGCTATCTGCAAGAAGCCATCAAGCTGGACGACTACGGCAAGCATGGTGCATTGGCAAACAATTTCACAGAAACACTGCCTGCACCGGAAGCTGGCGATGTGAAATCCATGCTCAAAGACCCGTACATATTCGACATGCTGACTTTCACAGAGCAATACAATGAGCGTGATGTGGAAATCGGCTTGGTCAATCATGTAGAGAAATTCCTTGTGGAAATGGGAGCCGGATTTGCCTTTATGGGGCGGCAGTACCACATCGAGGTGTCGGGCGATGACTACTACATTGACATATTGATGTACAACGCCTTCCTGCACCGCTATCTGGTGATTGAGTTGAAAGATACGGAGTTTATGCCGGAGTATATCGGCAAACTGAATTTCTATTGCTCCGCTGTGGATGATATTCTTTGTCGTGAGGGCGATAACCGCACTATCGGATTGCTGCTTTGCAAGAGCAAAGACCGCATCAAGGCGGAATACGCCCTGCGCGACATTCAGAAGCCTATCGGCATTTCCGACTATGAGTTGGGACAGGCCTTGCCTAAAGACTTCCGGGGCAGTCTGCCTACGATTGAAGAGATTGAAAAAGAATTAGAGACAAAATAAAATATTTATCCAAATAATACATATGCAAATATCTGCCCCTAAATCAACAGAAAAAGCTTTAGAAAAATTGCTTGATAAAATGTATATCAGCAATGTAAGTAAACGCTTAAGGGAACTCAATCAACCAAATGACATTGATAGGAAAAGATGGATTTGGGAGTTACTACAAAATGCAAAAGATACGATAACAAACAATCCGAATCGAGATAGCATTAAGGCTCGAATTCTTATTGAGGGCGACTTGGTTAAGTTTCAGCATGATGGCGACCCATTTACAGCTGATGCAAGATTGGGATTACTATATAAATACAGTGAAGACAAGGAAAACGCTGAGAGTACAGGACGTTTCGGAACGGGTTTCCTAACCACGCACTGTCTTTCCAAAGTTGTAACAATTGAGAGTAATATGTATGGCGATGAAAATACAATCATCGGCTTTTCTGTAACTATGTATAGAGATGGTTTTACCGAAAAAGAACTTCTTGAAGGTCTTGACAAGATGAGAGCATCTGAACTATATAATAGCGAGCCATACGACTGGACCACATATACCTATCATGTCAATTCAGAATCGGGCCGTCGTGCAGTACAATTAGGCAAAGAGAACTTCAAAGAAAATATTGCACAAACTCTATTATTTTGCAAAGAATTATCTTCTGTCGAGTTAATAGACAATGGAGAAAGGACATCAATTGAACGTATATCAGATACTCCAATCACAAACGAACTTCATCAGACTCAGTTTAGAATTATTGCTGGTGATACAAAGCCTGTGATTCGGACTTTTATATATTATTCAACAAAAGAGTTGGATGAAGAACTTTCAGCAAAATACAAGGCGGAACGTTCTATAAGATTACAAGCTGCTTGTGAAGTTGATAGCAATAAGAACATAGTAAGTACAGACACCAAAACGTCATTGTTCTGTGTGTTCCCATTGGTCGGCATTGAAGGGCAAATACAGATGCCGATATTCGTGAATAGTCCAGATTTTGAACCAGACAGCGAGCGACAGAGCTTGATTCTCAATGGAATTACAATAGACGAAGAGAAAAATGTAATTACAGAGGTTGGTATCAACCAGAAAATTCTTTATAAACTACCTGATGTATTCAAGATTATTGTTGAATATCTTTCTGAAGAAAAGTTCAATAGTTTTTTCAACCTGTGCAATGGATTGAAGTCGTTAAAAGACCACGAGAAATTAGATAAGGATTGGTACAAGAAATCTGTTATCTCAGCACTGCGAGAGATACTGACAAGCTATCCAATAGTAACTCCTTTATCTACATCAGGAACACTTCTTAGGTTGTCAGATTGCATTATTGCTAAAGAAAGCAATCAAAAATCGGAGGACACCTTACTCGATTTGCTCACTTCACTATACCCTGAAAAATTGGTTGCTGACAATAGTAAATGGGCACACATTCTTTGGAAAGATGATGAAATAAGGTTGTGGACAACAGATGATGTTTGTGCTGACATTGAAGCCAGAAGTTCTATGGACTCTCTTGATGTTGTTTCAGACAGTGATAAATTTGTATGGTACAACAAATTTTTAGCTTTCGTGTTGTCTCAGGATGAGCTTTTGCTCAAAAAGTATGCTCTTTTGCCAAACATGAACGGAACGTTCTTGAAGAAGGACAAAGAAGGTTTCAAGCAAGGCGAGGGTGTTACAAGTATAGTTCTTGACGTTTTAGCAAAGCTCGATGGAGATATGAAGCCGTTACTCCTTCATGAATCAATAACAACCATTTCGTTGGATAGTAAATTTAATTCTACGAGTTATTCTGCCAAAGTGAATAGTTTGGCAAAAGGTATTATTGACACCCCTGCTTATACAGATGCAACCAAACTCGCGAAATTACAGCCACTTATTTCTATAGTTGTGTCAGATAGCAACAAATATGAACAGGTGTTTGTAACAAAGCGTTCACGCATATTCACAATTACAAAAGAACTTTTTCAATGGCAGGACGCACAAACGGTTGCTGATAATTCATTGAATAAAGCGGCTTGGGAGGAAACGGACAAGTGGCTTATCAACTATATAATCTCCACTATTGAGTCAAAGAATTTTTTGACAAATCTTCCTGTCGGATTAGGCGCAAAGTGGTTGAATGATACAATTCTTAGTTTAGGTATTACCTTGGCAACAATGAATAATAAGGCGATAGTCCCTAACCAAAATGGGAAATTCTGCCTTTCTAAGAATCTGTTCATTGACAATGGTATTCCAGAGGTATTGAAGAACGATGTGTTTGGGAAAATAGGACTGTCATACAAAGATATTCTGTTGGACAATGCTATTGACCTAAAATCATTGGGAAAGACAAGTGCAAAAGATATCGCAGACTTTGCCTCAGATTTATCAAACGCAACATTAGGCTACCAGAGTTGGAATAATTCAAATACATACAATAGCTATGCCCTGTATAGAAAGTACAGTGAGGAAACCCTGCGCCAAGTAGCATTATACTTGATACAGGTTCTACCAATAACAAGTTCCGAAAACGAGAATGTCTCAATTACTCAAACAGCATTAAAGAATATTGCTCGTTATTTTCTGCCTGGAAAATGTGAAGGAATAGAAGAATCCATTGAGGTCGTTGACAGCAAACTATGGCTTCGTATCAATGAGTTTATTTGCCGTGATATAGTTTCTGTAATTGAAAAGAAAGCAAATACGGAAACCTTCTTAGATGAACTTTCAACTAGCGATGATGAGTTTTTTGAGAATCTAAATGTGCTATACAAATATATTGAAAGTCGCAATCTTCAATTTTCAAACAAGGCAATATATCCAAATCAAGCAGGAAACTTTGTCGCTAAAGACAGACTTTATAAAGAAGCTGAAAGTATAGATAAACCGCTTAAAGACATTATTGCATTGATTTCTGATGAAGCGAACAACTACTACAATATCCTTATTGACCCACGTTGTGTAGCAACAATCTCCAAGCAGAAAAACTCTGCGGATGCTTATGCCTATATTGATGGAAGAATTAAGGAGCTCTATAGCAATAATTTAAATTGGGAAGATGAAAACTTCAGAAATGCTACACGTTTGTTGATTGACGAATGGGGCGAATCAAACAAGAGCCTGTTTGATGAAAACCATTTCCCCAAAGTGTATCCTATCAAAGATTCTGTTAGCATGAATGTTGTCTGGACTAAAAATGAAAGACAGCAATTGCAGACCTTGAAGAATAGTTTGAATGAAGAAGACTTGACAGAACTTGTGACTCACATTGCAGATTTTAAGGATTTGAGCAGCCGTAACAAGGAACTGGAGGACGAGAACGCCCGCCTGAAACAGGAAGTGGAGAGATTAAAGTCGGGACGAACCGCAAAAGTTGGTTTGGAAGAAAGCGAAATGTCTAAACGAAAGATGTATGAGGCTCAACTTCAAGCACAGCAAAAACTAATGGAAGAACGTCCAGACTGGAAGTTCCCAACAGGATATGGAGAATGCGATGAGGATGGTGTTCCATATTGCTATTCAAACGAGGAGGTTCAAGACGAATTAGGAGAGACAATTAAAATAGTTCTTAAAAGCTATAGAACTGAAACAGAACCATTCAAGGTAAATCCAACGGAATGGGAATGGGTTGTAAAAGAAAACGCTAAGCTGTTGGTGTATCGGTCTAATAATGAGATAGTAGAAGTCCCTAAAGACAATCTCGTTAAAAAACAGTCAACGTTCTCTATCACATTCGATTCAGAAAATCTTAATGTGGATGAACACGAAGACAGATTGAATAGTTTTTCATCACTATTGAAATATTTCAATGAGATGCACTTCAACTTCGCATCCTTTCGAATCCCAGGCAATGCAAAATCTGTCAAGAATATCTATGCAAAAAAGCAAGGAGTGCAGAACCTATATTCAGAGGAGGATTCATTATGAAGTTCAAACGAGAAGATTATATAGCATTTCTTGAAACTGAGTATGATACTCAGATGAAGGAGTATGGTCGTCTGATTGCAACTAAAGCTACAGTTCTGAAAGAACGTGGCGAAGTATTTGTTGGCAAGTTTGTTGGCTTTAGAGGAGATTTCTCCATCTTCAAAGTGCGTATCTCTGACAACATGCCTCGTAAAAATTCTTTCTGGACAGCATCTTGTTTTATCGGCGAGATGGCAAGTTACAAGAATTGGGGTGATTGTGCTTGGGCAGACCTTCGGGAACAATATCAATGTGATTACTCTGATGCACATTGCGTCTGGATTTCAAAATCAGAAGACCCTGCATTTTGCTTGGTTGGGGTGAAGAATATTACCGTGGATTTTGCAAATTTGCTTGAATCCCAAAATCCAATCATTGCCTTCGGGCCTAACGACCCACCATTGAAATATCTACTCAACTTGAAAGATATTGTCCAAAACTCTGAATGTAAAGCGACAAAAGAAATTTTAGATTATTTTTCTGTTGAAGAAAGCACATGGAATCCACAAAAGGTTGCCGCGACAGAAGACCTGAATATCCACATTCTGCGTAGTTTGGAATCTCATAATACTGTTGCCATTCAAGGCCCCCCTGGAACAGGTAAAACATATAGGATGGGAAGGTTAGTCGCACAGCTTTTGTCAGAAAGAAAAAGCGTGTTGGTAACAGCACTAACTAATGAAGCATTGAAAGTCGTTGCTTCCAAAGAGGATTTGAAACCGTATCTTGAAAGTGGCAAAGTATCAAAGACAAGCCTGACGATAGACGAGCGACACGAATTACCTAAATTGGTGGCAAATGAAGGAAACGTTTGCAATGCCACGCCCGGTCATCTCTCGCTTGCCACGTTCTACATTTCAAGTGGGTGGGCTAAAGACATGCTTGAAACTACTCCTTTTGATTATGTCATAGTAGACGAAGCAAGTCAGGCGTTACTACCAATGATTGCCGCATCGAAGAAGTTAGGAAGCAAAGTCGTATGGATAGGAGACCAGAAGCAGCTTGCTCCTATTGTTAAAACCAATGAAGACAAAATCAATACTTGTGGATGGAGTCCTATTGTGAAAGGATTTGATACTCTTTGCAATAATATTCCTATGCCAACATTCATGTTGAGCGATACATTCCGTTTGACTAAGAGAGGAGCTGAATTCACTGGTGTCTTCTACAACAATGAACTGAACTCGGTTGCAGGTGTTGATGAGATACAAACATCCTTGCCTGTATTGAATAGATTGGGAGGACCGTCTTTGGTGGATTTAGAACTTAAAATAGGAGATAAGAAACCTGTAAATGCGTTGAATGTTGCCTTTGATTTGACTGAGCGAATATTGAAAGAAAGTCCCGAAGCTAAAATAGCAATTCTATCCAAGTTCAAAGAAACGGTCAAGGAATTGCAAAAGACATTCATCACGAAACTGTACAGCGAGGAGATTCCCGACAATCTGAAAATAGAAACTGTTGACAGAATACAGGGATTGACTGTCGATTATACCATTTTTCTCATCCCCAATGCTTCTGTTATCTATTCTCTTGACAGCGAACTTTTTAATGTAGCAACATCTCGTGCAAGCCGTTGTACTATAATTGTTGCTGATAGGATGATTCTCAAAAACTTCATGTCAGATGAGGTTCGACGCTTCTTGCTGAAAATCAATGAAAACAAAGTTGCAGCATTAAACCCATCCATGACTCAAACCATAACATCTGGTGAATTAAAGGTAACGGTTCTTGGGAAAATCAATCTGCCTGAAAAACATTTGAAGGAGATTGTGGCAGACAAGGAGAATATTTTCATTATTGACACGAATGTGTTTGTAAAATGTCCAACCATTATCTCAAAAATAGGAAAGTATAAAGTTGTGATTCCCACTACAGTATTGGAAGAACTTGATCGTTTAAAATTGAAACAAAGTATTGACAAGAAAGCACTCAACGATGCGGTTAAAAACATCAACAAGGCTTTTCTTAATAATTATTCCAGCATGGAAGAAGGCGACTCGTCCTTGCTTCCCAATGGTTTCGATGCACAAAAAGCCGATTGTCTTATTCTTTCCGTTGCACTAAGATATAAAACAGAGGATAAGAATCCTATATTGTTGACTTCCGACAATCTCTTGCAATCCAAGGCTCTCGGATTAGGCATTACAACAATTTCGTTGCAAGATTTTCTTTCCGAAAGAAGATGATTGTAAGTTTACAAATAAATACGATAAAAATATGGTACTTAGTGAAAATTTTGGAGGAGAATCTGCTCTGCGACCCAAAAGCTAAGGGATAACGAACAATATCGGAAAAATATTGTACCTTTGTACAGGCTTAAGCAATGAGCCAAAATAGAAGTGGAATATCGGAAATAAATTGCATCGAAAAAAGAAGAAACCGCTCGTATTGACACTCCAAATGAGTTAAGAATCAATAAAAGCGTTAAATCTTCACCCCTTAGAATGTACCCTTAAAGGTTACGACCATATTTCTGACTTATTACTTGCAAATTATTGAGTAATAACTGGTTGTAAATACCAAAATTGAAAAGAAATATCCTTATTTTGTTTTTGCGCAATTGATGAGAGTAGCTGATATGTTCCATCTTATGGAGGATGGCAAAACGTATGCATGGTGGACAGAACTGTCAGGTCGTATCGTAGCTTTTATTCCTTCTAATGATGTATTGGCAAAAGCTTTGCAAGAAGGAGGGATTCCGGGAATAGAAGGTTCTGTCGGTGCTGATGGAGTTCTAAATGCTACTGTTACCGATGCCGATGCTTTGAGGACATATCTGACGAACTATATTTTCAATTCTAAATCTACTCCGCAGGTGTCCGGATGTCCTTATATTGGATCGGATACGTGGTTGACAGGAGCATATCAGGCGATAAACGGTGCGACTGTAAATTACAATGACAATGGTTCTTCTTTGTCTGTGCAGTGGAAGGGAGGGGCAGTGCGTAATGTGGTGCCTGACTATGAATATTTCCCGTTTGCATTCAGCGACGGTGCCTTCCATATAATAGATGGTGTTTTTAATTAACTGAATATCTGATAGTATGAAACAGATAAATAAAATCTTTTTTGTATTGATAGCCATTCTTCTATCCAGTGTGATGGAAATGGCAGCGCAGACGCGGAAAGTCGTATCCGGTACTGTTATTGAATTGTTGGGTACATCTGCTGAGCCTTTGGTAGGTGTCAATGTGAACATTGTTAATAATCAAAACCGCTCTTTAGGTGGTGGAATTACTAACTTAAATGGGCAGTATAATGTGACTATTCCTGAAGGAGAAACAAATCTTACGATTGTATTTTCTTATATTGGGATGCAAACCAAGCGTATAAAGTATACAGGTCAAACCTTATTGAATGTCCGTATGGACTCGGATACTAAGTCCATAGACCAGGTAGAAGTTACTGCTCGTCGTATTGAGCGTAATGATATGGGAATCACAAATAAGGAGATGGTTTCTGCTACTCAAAAAGTTAAAATGGATGATTTGGTGGCAACTGCCCCGGTTGTATCTGTGGAAGATGCTCTTCAGGGACAGTTAGGTGGTGTTGATATTGTGCTTGGGGGTGGTGATCCTGGAACCCGTAGTGCTATTCGTATCCGTGGTACCAGTACTTTGAATGCTTCATCCGATCCATTGATTGTCATTGATGGTGTACCTTATCCAACAAGCATTAGCGATGATTTTGATTTTTCTACTGCCAATGAAGAAGATTTGGGAGCACTTTTGAATATCTCTCCCAATGACATTGAATCCATAGAAGTATTGAAAGATGCTTCTGCCACTGCGATTTGGGGTACACAGGGTGCCAATGGTGTATTGGTCATTAAAACCAAAACAGGAACTACGGGGAAAACAAGTTTTTCATTCTCTTCTAAATGGACTTTAAAGGAAGAACCGAAAACAATTCCGATGCTGAATGGAAAGGAATATACTTCACTCATGCAGGAAGCACTGTGGAACTCTGCCAGATATATAGGATTGCAAAATGGAACGAACTCTTATTTGGATAAACTGACTAATTCGAATGCTATTGGTGACAATCCGGATTGGCAATATTATGACGAATATAACCAAAATACTAACTGGCTGGATTACATACGTCAGGATGCCTTGCTTTCAGACAACAGTTTTTCAATGAGTGGTGGTGGTGAAAAAGCTACTTATCGTTTTGCATTAGGCTATCTGAGTGATGTTGGTACTACTATTGGAACGTCTATGAAACGTTTCAATACTTCAATGAGAGTAGACTACAAATTCTCTAACAAATTGAATTTTGGTGCAGACTTTTCTTATTCACAAACCGGTAAAGATGCCAACTGGACAGATAATGTTCGTGCCCAGGCATTGAGTAAGATGCCGAATAAATCTCCTTATACAGTCAATGACAGAACAGGAGCTTTAACAAACGATTATTTTACATATCACGACCCTGAATTTGAAGGTAATTTTAGTGTAGGCAGTAACTATAAAAATGCTCAAAATTATAATCCTGTGGCCATGGTTTATGAAGCTATGAATAACACTGTACAACGGGAAAGTAAGGTCAACTTTCGTGCTGATTACACTATTTTGCCGGGATTTGTTTATAAAGGGCTGGTGTCTATTAATATGCGTACTACTAAAACACGTCGTTTCTTGCCGCAAGTTGTGACAGGAGTGAAGCAGGACAGTGAATATAACAACCAAAGTGGAGACGCCTATTCCGATAAACTTTCACTTCAGACTGAAAATAAGTTGATGTATATTAAAAACTGGAATAACAAGCATAATTTGATTGCCAATGCGGTAGTGCGTACTTCCCAGGACCTCAATTCCAGTTATAATAGCATTACTTATGGCAACGCCTCTTCAAGTCTGTCGGATCCAACAGTGGGAACTGCTGTTTATAAAATGGATTCAGGTGAGTCGGAAACCCGTAGTGCAGCTTTTATTGGAGTAGTGAATTATACGTTGTTGGATCGTTATGTATTTCATGGTTCAATGAATGCTGAAGGTAATTCGGCAATGGGTCGCAATGAGCGGATGGGCTATTTCCCGGCTGCGGGGTTTGCTTGGAATATTCAGAATGAACCAATTTTGGAGAAAGCTAGAGATCGCTGGTTGGATGAAGCAAAAGTACGTTTCAGTGTAGGACAGAGTGGACGTGCACCTAGTGGTTCAGGTGTTTACTTGGGAGCTTACAAAAAAGGGGATGACTATATGAATATGTCAGCTACTAAACAAGATCGTATGCAGTTAGATAATCTGAAATGGGAAACCTCGACCGAATATAACTATGGTGTAGATGTGTCTACATTTGGAGGACGATTGAGATTTACATTTGATTACTACCGCAAATATATCGAAGATCTGTTACAGAAGGAATATAAATTGCCTTCAAGCTCAAGTTTCGGGACTGTGAAATATTCCAATTCTGGAAAGATGGAAAACAAGGGGTGGGAATTCCGTGCAGACATTATAGCCTTGAGAACAAAAGATTGGACCATCAGTGGTTATGTAAACTTTAGTCGTAATGAGAATCGTATTACTGAATTGCCCGGTAATATGAATCAAGAGAATTATGAAGCAAAAAATGGTACTTATGCTGCTCGTGTGATTGTGGGACAGCCTATCGGTTCATTCTATGGTTATCGTTATCTGGGAGTTTATCAGAATACAGATGCTACGTATGCACGTGATGCAGAAGGGCAGGTGATGAATGATGCCAATGGTAAGCCTATTGTTATGAAAAATCTGACAGCTACTTGTCAGCCGGGAGATGCCAAATATGAAGATGTCAACCATGATGGTGTTATTAATCAATACGACATCGTTTATTTAGGAAATTCAAATCCTGTGGTAACAGGTGGAGCAGGATTGACTGTTAAATGGAAACAATTGTCACTCAGTGCTTTCTTCCATGGACGCTTCGGTCAATCCATTGTTAATAGTACTCGCATGAATAACGAGGCTATGTATAACGCATCTAATCAAAGTACAGCAGTACTGCGAAGATGGAAAAATGAAGGGGATGAAACGGATATTCCACGTGCACTCTTTAATCAGGGATATAATTACTTGGGATCAGACCGTTTTGTAGAAGATGCTTCATTTGTCCGTCTGAAAACACTGACTTTGAATTATGCATTCCCCAAAAAGATATGCAACAGATTCGGAATTAACTCTCTGAGTATTTTCGCAACAGGCTACAATTTGTTTACGTGGACTAACTATACCGGTCAAGATCCGGAAGTCTCTATTCCGTCAGAACCAACGAAACTGGCAACAGACGGCTCAACAACTCCTGTTGCAAGAAAATATACATTTGGTATAAATTTAAGTTTCTAATGCGATTATAATGATGAAAAAGATATTTATAAGTTTAACAATTGCCGGAGCAAGTCTGCTGCTTTCCGGTTGTAATGACTGGCTGGACGTGGTTCCCAACAACGAGCAGGTGGCTGCGGATTACTGGAAGACGAAAGAACAGGTTGAAGAGGTACTGGCACAAGGCTATTCAGAAATGCGAACAACAGTTCCATCCCTTGTTTATTGGGGGGAACTCAGAGGAGGTTCAGTTTATGCTTACCAGGATACTAAGATGCAGGATTTACAGAACTTTCAGATAACAGCCTCATCTACTCTTTGCAAGTGGGGACCGTTTTATAATGTTTTAAACGTTGCCAATTCTGTTATTAAATATGCACCGGACGTACAGGCTATCGATGAAACCTATAATGAGGCTGTAATGAACTCCAATTTGGCAGAAGCATATTTCATGCGTGCATGGATTTATTTCACGCTGGTGCGTAACTTTAAGGAAGCACCGCTTATTTTGGAACCTTATATGACTGATGATTATGCTGTTTCTGTTCCGAAGTCTTCTGAAGAGAGAATCGTTGCCCAAATCAAATCGGATATTGAGACGGCATTATCTACTGGGGCTGCCAAAGAGTTTTATGATGATGATAACTGGAGTGGCATGACAAAAGGACGCATAACAAAGTGGGCATTATATGCGTTGATGGCGGATGTTTGTCTGTGGAGTGAAGATTATGAAAGCTGTGTTGAATATGCAGATATGTTGATTAATTCAACATCTGCTTATCGTCCTGCATTTGTGGAGGATCCGACTCAATGGTTCAATATGTATAATCCCGGCAATAGTAATGAGTCTATCTTTGAAATAAATTTTGATGAAAAAACTTATGCGCAAACAGCCAATAGTCCATCTACTGTTTACCCTTGGGGGATCTCTTCAATTGCGAAATTCCAGTATTCCAAAGCGATGTGCCAGCGTTTAAATCAGGAATATACGCACTATCCGGCTTCAATACGTACTTATCTGGGTGCTTTTAAACCATCTGGAAACAGTACATCTGTAGAAGGATATTGCATTTGGAAATTTCAGGGATCTGGTTATATGCTGGATGGTGACCGAGGTACGAAAGATGCCAATTGGATTCTTTACCGTATGGCTGATGTTTTGTTAATGAAAGCGGAAGCTTTGATTTGGCAAGGTGGTGAGACAAATTATACTACCGCCTTGGAATTGATAAATAAGGTGCGTACTCGTACTCAAATCAACAAACTGGATGATGATGTTAAATCCGACGAGGAAAGAATGCTGAAAGCTTTATTGGAAGAACGGGATATGGAACTTGCTGCTGAAGGAAAACGCTGGTATGATCTGGTGCGTTTCGGAAAAGCGAAGAACTATAAGTATAAGACATCGTTTATAGATTTGATTGTAGCCAATAATTCTTCTATTGGTTCTAAATGGCTACGTTCAGTGTTGAAAGACAACAATGCTTGGTTCTTACCTATCCATCAGGACGAAATAGACCGTAACCCGGTACTGACTCAAAATCCTTATTATGATGTAACTGCAAATTAATTAATTGCTATGAAAAATATAATAAAACTTTGTTTATTGCTCGGATTCGTTGCTTATTATTCGTGTGATGATCCGTATAAAGACACGGTATATCAGGTGTACGATGTACAGCCTGCGGGCAGTTATCTTCAAAACCGTTCGAATGACTTTTCCGAATGGATAAAGATACTGAAATATGGAGACTTGTTTAATGCAATCAATCGTGCCGACGATGCTTTTACCGTACTGGCACCTACAAATGATGCTGTACAACGGTTTTATGAAAAGAAGAATATTTCTTCTATAGAGGAACTAGGACGTGAATATGCGCGTACTTTGGCTAAGTATCATATTATCAATGACTCTATTGATCAAGAAGAATTTGTGAAGGGGGGCGAACTACCTGGTAGAACACTTTCGGGGGATGCATTACAGATTACTTTTGATGACAATACTGTTGAAGGTGGGCTTAGTTCCGTGTTTGTAAATCAGGAAGCCCATGTGAGTGAATTTGCCATAACTACTGCTAATGGACGTATATATGTACTTGATGATGTATTAAACCCTGCAATAGAGACCATTTATGAACGTCTCTCAACAAAAACAGATCACAAGATTTTCTGTCAGGCATTGGAACGGACCGGATGGCGGGATACATTGAATATTGTAACATCTTTGCTTAGTGGGCCCTCTGGAATGCAAGTAGAGCAGAAACGAAATTTTACAGTACTTTCAGTATCTGATGAAGTATTTGCTGGAGATGGAATTTCTTCTTTCGATGACTTGGTTGCTAAACTGAATGCTGGCTCTGATTATGAAAATCGGGAAAACGCCTTGAATAGTTATATTGCTTATCATATACTGAATGGGGCGCGTACACTATCTGATTTTCAGGCATATGACAATATCTTGGAGAAGAAAAAACTGTGGGGTACCAGAGCTGACAGCCTGATTTTAGCCTCTGAAGTAAATCAAATCTGTTATTTGAATGATGACGGAAATGGTGCAGGCGTAACATTTGTTACTGAGAAAGCCAATGAACTGGTTAAGAATGGTTATATACAGCCTATTGATGGTTATTTGCCTATTGTGTCACAGGAGCCTGTTGCTTTCGCTTTTGACTTTTGTGATTTTCCAGAAATTGCTGCCTATGTTGCTGCTTATGGGAAAGCGCAACCTTATCAGCAACGTTCTCGCGATGAAAGTGAAGAGTATACGAACTTGGCGAAGCTTGTTGGAAGAACAGATATCGTTTCTCAGGTGGAATGTTATCAGATGACATTGGGTCCCAGTGGAGCTAAAACTTCAGAATGGAACTATTTGCAATATGGCATAGCTCGCGGATCTGAAACATATGACTGGTGGAAGCTTTTGAACTATGATATGCTTGTTATTAATATCGGGTATAATGGAACGTTGACTATGACCACACCGGTCATTTTGAAAGGAAAGTATAAAGTCACTTTGTTCTTTGCCTATGAACCTACCATGAAGTTTATGGGTGAAAGAGCCAATAACAGTAACGGAGGGTTGACTGCATTCTCATTTGATGGTTCTAATTCAAGCTCCAAATCTAGTTCTAAACGTGTTTATGACGGTAAAAAAGATGATACTAATCATACTTACGAAAGTATTACACTGTTCGATGCTATTGAGTTTGATAAAACGCAGTCACATTCTTTGAAACTGACAATACAAGACCCGACTGCAAGCACAAATGCAAATTTCCGTTTAATGTTGGATTATTTATTATTTGAACCTGTAAATTAAGTGAAGCCATGAAAGATTGTAAATATATCATAGCATCTGTCGTTGTTTCTATTGGACTGTGTGCCTGTTCGGATGATTGGAATTCACACTATTCCAAGCAGGAAACAGTTGTGGAAAACATGAACATTCAACTAGTGGATAAACCGGTCAGTGAATTTCTACAAAGTGAACCTGAATATCAGGACATGTATAAGTTGTTTGAAGAAACCGGTGTTATTGAAACAGTGAAAGAAAAAGAGTTATTATATACCATGATGGTAGTAAATAATGGTAAGGAGGTTGATGCCGAAACAGATAAAGCATTCCTTGCACAATCTCACATAACTGATGCCTATCTTTCGCCAAGTAGCCTGCAAGATGGACAGCGACTACTCATGTGGAATGGAAAATATGTGAATGTATCCAAGCCGGAAACAGATGTTACCCGTTCTTCAGTTCAGGAAATTTATTTTAATGGAGCTAAGGTGAAAAGGGTAATTCAGACTAATAATGCATTTATATATGAGTTGGAGGAATATATTAATACTCCTAAATCATTGATGGAATATTTGGAAACCCTTCCGGATGAGAATTATTCGATTTTCAAGCAAATGGTATTGGCTCGTACAGAAAAAAAATTTGATAAAGGTTCTAGTACACCGATTGGAATTGATCAGACTGGAAATACTGTTTATGACTCCGTATTTACAGTACAAAGTCAATATTTCAAGGATAAGAAGCTTGATATATATTCTGAGGCAATTCATGCAACATTGTTGGTTCCTAACAATGATTTGATAACGAAAGCGTTGAATGAAGCACATGCTAAATTAGACAAATGGGGATTACAACGAGAAGATTCTATTTTAGAGAATTGGATTTTCCAAACCGCTTTCTTCAAAGAACAGTATGAGAAAGAAGTCTTTGAAGACGAAAATAAAATAGACCTATACTCTATTTTTGATCAGCAATGGCGAACAACGGTTAATAAAGTAGATGTTAATAATCCTGTTCAATTAAGTAATGGAGTGGCTTATAAGGTAACCTCACTAAAGATTCCAACAAATAAGATTCTGATTTGGAGGTTTAAAGAAAGATTTGAGACTTTGGATCAGTTAACTGAGGATCAGATTAAAGAGTTTTATTATCCCGAATATAAATATATCGGTCAGTATGACAAAGATTTTGGTGAGAATATAAAGCTGAATAGAGTGAAATTTAATTGTTTTCCTAGTCCTGGATATTTTCAACCTAATCCTAATTGGCCGAAACTTCAGTATGGAATATTGATACTTAATGCACGGGATTCTACTAAACCCGGCAGGTTCAAGTTCAGATGTTATCAAATGGTGGATGATCCATCATCTCCTACTGGTAAGACTCCGAAAGCATATCTTTTCCCTCCTGGAGAATATACATTCTATATGGGATTCCATGGTGCTCATTCAAAAGTTGATGCTACTTTTTACATTAATGGTGAGGAAATAGCGAAAATGACTAAATCCCAAATAAGCGGAATTAATTTTGACCGTTCGGGTGGAGGCTACAATGAGCTTTATCATCACAATAACTATGATCGCGACGGAGGTGAAATTTGTAAATCATTCACTATCCCGGAAGGAGATCCAATAGAGATTGAAGTTACAATTGAATTGCCTATAGGTACTACTGCAAGTATGGAACCGCTATGCTGGTGTTTCCGTCCGACAGAAAATAATTATTAATCTTGACAGGTTAGAAAATGAAAAAGATAAATGAGATACTAAGCATTTCCGCACTGCTACTGTTTGGAGTAGCAAGTGTGTGGGGACAAGAAAGCCATAATCTGACGGGAAAGATTCTTTCGAACAAGAATAAACCCGTAGAGGGAGCTATTGTCACTGTTATGGATACAATGAACGTAACGACAACAAAAGATGGAACATTTCAGTTCTCTCTGAAAGACCCTTCGAAAGCAAAAGAAATCAGTGTGTGGGCACCTGGATATTTTTCAGTCAAACAATTGGTAAACGACCGTCAGCATATCATTATTATGATGACACCGGAAGATCGCTACAAATATAATGAATCGATGATACTTCCTTTCCGTCGTGAAGGGGAAATGGAACTTTCGGATTATACATCAGCTACCAATATCAACAAAAAGGATTTTATGCCCGGGACTAGTAAAATAGATCGTGCTTTAGCGGGACAAATAGCCGGTTTGCAAATGAAGCGCAATAGCGGTATGCCTGGAGAAGGTAGTTATTTTAACTTACGGGGAATACGTACACTGACTGGTGATAATGCACCGTTAGTGGTTATCAATGGGGTTCCCTATATGCCTGACAAGACATCTTCAGAACTGATTGGTGGCTTTACTCGTGACATCTTCCAATTCTATCATTTGCAGGACATACAGAACATTACAGTGCTAAAAGGAGCAGAAGCTGCTATGTATGGTTCGATGGGCTCGAATGGGGTAATTCTGATTGAAACTGAGGGTGCTGCATCCAATGATATGGAAACTCGGGTAAGTTACTATGGATCATTTGGAGTAAACTGGAATGAGAAAAGAATGCCGTTGATGGGGGTAGAAGATTACAAACATTATTTGGCAGATGTAGGGATGACTATCTCTTCTGATCCGCAGAATTTCTATAAGGATTTCCCTTTTATGCAAAATCCAAATGATCCGCGTTACAACTATCTGTATAACAATAATACAGATTGGCAAAATGAGATATATCGAAATAGCATTGCTACTGATCATTTGTTTCGTGTAGAAGGTGGTGACAATATTGCTAAATATGACCTTTCACTAGGATATTACCGTGAGAATGGCTTAATGGATAATACCAGTATGGAGCGTTTCCATACATTACTGAATGGTAATGTATTGGTAAGCCAAAAAGTGAATATCTTTGCTACTCTTGGTCTGGCATATTTGAACGGACATTATCAAATGCAAGGTATGGATATTGCCACCAATCCGATTTTGGCTGCTTATGGAAGATCTCCTATGTTGAGTCCGTATGATAAAGACCGGGATGGAAATACATTAAGTACTTATGCTCCTCATTATTATGGTAGGAGTACGAATCGCAGTTACAGTGTAAGTAATCCGCTTGCCATCATAAATACACTAAATGCTAAAAATCGTCAGTATGATTTGAATATGCGGGCTGGGTTACACTATAATCCTTTTCGTGAACTGACTTTGACAGGAACTGTAGGCATGTTTTATAATTATAACAATGAGCACGTTTTTATTCCTGGACAGAGCGATCCGACTATAGTACCTGTGAGTGATACATATGGATTACGCGAGAATGCAGTGAGTGAAGGAGATGTAGAAATGCTTGAAGTGTTTGTGAACCTGAATGCTAGTTATAAGAAGACATTCAATTATGTGCATCAATTGAACGCTATTGCAGGTTGGCAGATGCTGACATCGAAGTATGAATATGATGCCGGAAACGGACGCAATACAGGTAATGATTTCTATCAGACATTGGGAAGCACTAACACTATAGGACGTTATTTCTCTGGATATACTACTAATTGGAACTGGATGAATTATTATGCACATGCTGATTATACTTATAACAATATACTACAGGCATCTGTGAATATGGCTATAGATGCTGCTTCATCTACAGGTACAGATGTCTCCCGTTTCTATGTCTATCCATCGGTAGGAATTACTTTATTGGGTAAAGGCTGGAAGCTGTTTCAGAATGCTGACTGGATGAATAAATTGAATGTGCGTGCTGAGTATGGATTAACAGGTAATACTCGTTTCTCGTCTACAATGGGAGGATTTTATTATTCTACCGCTCCTTATATGCAACTTTCAACTATTGTTCGTTCTAACATACCGAATACTTCATTGAAACCGGAACGTAATGCATCGTTGAATGTAGGGCTGGACTTGTCAGTACTCCGTGATCGTTTGAGCATGTCTGTTGATTATTACAACAATCAAATCAGTGACATGATTACCGCTATGCCTACAACTTCCGTTCACGGTTCAGGAATGTACTATGCCAACGTTGGCAAAATGGAGAATAAGGGAGTTGAATTCTCTTTACAGGCATCTTTGTTACGTACACGCAATTTTGAATGGATTGTGGGTGGGAATATTGCCAAATCTACAGCTAAACTCAAAGCACTAGGTGGTGAAAAACAAGTAATACTGGATGGTAATTATAATGGCATGCAACTCGTGAATCGTGTGGGTGAGTCTCCTTACCAATTCTATGGTTATCAAGCTGATGGAGTTTTCTCGACTCAGGCTGAGGCTGATGAAGCAGCTCTTGTCAATCGTACAGGTAGAAGCTATAGTGCTGGTGATGTCCGTTTTGTTGATCAGAACGGTGATCATAGAATTGATGATAAAGACCGTGTATTGTTGGGCAGTGCATCTCCTGACTATTTCGGAGGTTTCTATACTCAATTGAAATATAAAGGTCTAGCTCTTTCCGCAGAATTCTCTTATTCAAAAGGTAATATGGCATATAATGCTGTAAGACAACAACTAGAATCCATGTCCACTACTAATAACCAGAGTTTATCTGTGCTGAACCGTTGGACAGTAGATGGTCAAAAAACAGATGTACCACGCGCAAGATGGAAAGATCCTGTAGGGAATAGTTATTTTTCTTCACGTTGGATTGAAGACGCTTCTTACTTGCGTCTAAAGAACGTGACATTGAGCTATACTTTCTCCAAGACAGTGTGGAACTTCTTCCGTTCAGGAACCCTTTATGTTACAGGTGAGAATTTGTTGACTTTTACTGATTATTTGGGAATGGATCCGGAATTCTCCTCTTCATATTCGGAGAATGTTCAAGGATTAGATTACGGTAAATTGATGCAGCCCAAAACAGTAAAAGTGGGCGTTAACTTAAAATTCTAACAATAATGAAACGAATTTATATAAATATAATATTGATAGGAGTACTAGTGTTTATAAGCACTGGATGCAGCGACTTCTTTGAAACGGATAATGATACGCAGTTGAGAGGAGACGATTACGTTAAGGAAGTTGGGGAACTTTATTCCGGTTTTTTGGGTATTGTCACTAAGATGCAAGCTATTGGCGATAAGGCTATTTATCTGACTGATATACGTGCTGAATTGTTGGAACCGACAGAGAACACTCCGAGTGAGTTATATAGTCTTTATAATTATGACGATGATTTGAGCGGAAATTCATATGCTGATCCTGCTAAATATTATGATGTTATTATTGCATGCAATGATTATATGCATAAAGCGAAAGAATACAAGGATGCTCATGAAACTTCTATTGATGCTGATCACTATAAAGGACTTATCAGTAGTGCAGTTAGAGTTAAAGTATGGATATATCTTACTTTAGGAAAGATATATGGGCAAGCTGTTTGGTTTGATGATCCGGTATATGGTATGGTCGATTTCTCAAAATATGAAACAAAAGATCTGACGGAAATCATTGATGCTTGCGATAACTTGCTAAATACTGGATATGATGGAATAGATGGTACCTATCTGATGAAATGGGGGGAATGGTTGGATCCGTCAGAAGGCTCCACATCTGTTTCCGACGAATATAAAAGATGGGATATGATGGTTCCGGAATTTTTTGTATTGAAAGCAGAAATAGCATTATGGAAGAATGACGGAGCTACAGCAGCCAGTCTGTTGTTGTCGGAAATGAATAAGGCATTCGAAGGATGCGCTAATAATTCGGGCGAAGTGAAGTATATGCGTTCAGGAAGTTATTCTACTCAGTATGGAAGACAGTATGATAATGCTACTCCGGTGAATGCTGCTACTGAATCGGTAATTATGTATGATTATAAATATAACCAGAAGAATTCATTGTTAAAGCATTTTGATTACAGCGGTGGGTATATGTTGCGTGCTGCGTTACCGGCTGTGAAACGTTTTAAGGATGTAACTTTCAATCCTCCTTCTGACGACAAAGCCAGAGAGACTTCAGATGGGCGATTTAAGGCGTTCAAAGAAATTGTAGTAGATGAAGAATATTCTATTCAGAAATATCGGGGCTTTAGTAAATCCGGACATAAAGTAGAGAACGATGATGTACATATTAATATTTATCACACTGCAGATCTTTACTTTATGTTGGTGGAAGCATTGAATCTCCAGAATCGCTATACTCCGGTATCTGTATTGATGAATAAAGGTGTGAATACTTATTTTAACAACGGTGACGTTACCTTAGGTGACCCGGTGATGTGGCAAGGATTTACCAACCAATGGACAAAATTTGATGGACGCGGATATCCGGATGCGGGTATCCGGGGAATTTTTGGAAGTTTGGGAAACCGTGAAATTTGGGAAACAGAGGATGATATGAATGCTGCATTGGAAGAAAAACCGGAACTTGAGGAAGAGTATAATTTGAGTGGACTGTCTGATGCTCAACAGAAAATAAAGAAACATAACGATATTGAGTTGCTAAAGGAAGCATTACTTGAATTTCCATGTGAAGGTAAAACTTATCCTCTCATGATTCGCATTGCCAAACGTTGGAATGATTATTCACTTATTTCCCGTTTTGTATGTGAGAAATATCCAGAGAGCAAGCAGGCTGAGATAAGGAGCAAGATTGAAAATAGTAATGCTTATTTTGTACCTTGGGATTTGACTAAGACAGCTTCTTCTCATTAATTCAAACGGTTTAACTTCATTAAAAGAAAAGTATGAAAGATATGACAAAAATAGCATGTTTGCTTTTGGGACTGATGTTATCAGTCCCCTTGGCTGCGCAAAAGACATATTATATGGATCCGGAAGGAGAGGATACCAATCCGGGAACGGAAAGTAAACCTTTTGCTACAATAATGAAAGTACAAGAGGTGGTAGCAGCAGGAGATGTAGTTTATATTAATCCGGGGATCTATGTGGTTCCTGCTGATCAACCCCCAATGACAACCACTACCAATGGACTTTATCATTGTGTGTTTGATATGAGTAAAAGTGGAGAGGCCGGTAAACCTATTTCTTATCTGGCAAATCCTAATAAGTCCGGTAGACCGATATTCGACCTTTCTCAGGTTAAGCCAGTGGGGCAGCGTGTCACTGTGTTTTATATAACTGGTTCTAATCTACATTTTAAGGGATTTGATGTGATTGGAACTCAGGTAACCATAACAGAACATACTCAGTCTGAATGTTTTCGTGTTGTACAAGGAGCCAATGATAATTTATATGAGGACCTAAAACTTCATGATGGTATGGCAATCGGATTTTATCTGACTGGTGGAAACAATAATCATATTCTCAATTGTGATGCATATAACAATTATGACACAGTTTCCGAAGGTGGGAGCGGAGAAAATGTAGATGGTTTCGGATGCCATATCAACGGGCAAGGCAGAGGTACAGGCAATGTGTTTGAGGGATGTCGTGCTTGGTATAATTGTGACGACGGATTTGATTTAATCAACTGCTTTGATGCTGTGAAGATTATCAACTGTTGGGCATTTTATAACGGATATAAGCCGAATAGTCTAGATGCTGCCGGAAATGGTACGGGATTTAAAGCCGGAGGCTATGGAATGAGTACAACTACATTGCCAAAATTGCCAAGTATGATACCTCAACATGAAGTACGTGGTTGTCTTGCATATTATAACAGAGCCAGAGGCTTTTATGCTAATCATCATTTGGGCGGAATTATTTTTGAAAACAATACTGTAGCAGCAAGCGGAAGTAACTTTGACATGAGAAACCGTAAAGACGGTATTACTTTACCTCCTGAAGATATTTCCGGCTATGATCATATAATCAGGAATAATCTGTCTTTTGCAGGTGAAAGAGGGAGTACTATTTTGGAAATGTTAAACAGAGGTAAGAGTACCGTAGAGAACAATTCATTCGATTTAATAGACGTATTGGCGGATACTGATTTTTTAAGTTTGGATGAAACGGAGTTGCTGAAAGAGCGTAAGGCTGACGGAAGTCTGCCTGATATTAATTTTTTGCGGTTGACTTCTGATGCTGAATTACGTTTTTGGGGTATGGGATGTTTTGCCTCGAATGATGCAAGCAAACTCAAATTCGATTGGTTGAAAAAGCCGACTATCGTTGTGGTGGGTAACAGAGCAAGTGTCGTTGGACCTAATGCTGACCAATTTACGAAGATATACGTCAATAAGAACGGGGAAGAGCAGGAAGATGCTTATGATAAGACGGCCGATCTGTCGTCATATAGCGGTATCCTGAATCTGAAAGCTACCGTGGAAGATGCAAATGGAAACGTAACAAGCAGTATTACATTGAAAATAAAAAGATAATAACCGAATAATCTTAAAAGGACATGAAACAGTTTATAAATGCTCATATACTATGTTTTGTTTTGATCCTGTTGCAGTTTAGTCTCTTTTCTTCCTGTAAGGATGATGATACTGTGGGAGAACTAAAGCTTGATCGTGCAGCTATCCAAATCAAGGAAGGAAGTGAAGGTATATTGAAGATGGAAAATGGGAGTGGTGGATATCAGTTCTCTTTTTCTGACGAGGGGTATGCGTCAGCTAAATACCGTGAGAATCTAATTTATATCAAGGGAGAGAAATACGGAAAGGTGACAATGAAAGTAACCGATATGGAGGGACATATTGCTACCTTAGATATCGTAATTGTATCAAAAGTATTGAATACTGATACGCAGCGATTTGTCTGGGGAGATATGATAGAACTTAATAAGGCTAACAATTGGGCGATAACGCAAGAGGTATGTAGTATTGCTGTCACTAATTTGATGGAAGGAAAACAATTTATACTGTCATGGGATGGTGACTCTTCTGTAGGAGCAAAGGATCATGCTAAACTTCTAATTTTAAGTAATCAGGAGGCAGAGGAGCCTCAAGAACTCATTTTGGCAGGAATGGAAATCCTTCAAATAAAAGATGGACTTTGTTCAGTTGTTTTTAGTACAGATGAGAAGGTCGGAGAACTGGTGTTTATACAGTGATTCTGATTGAATAAAAATAGATTAGAGTGTTATTCTTATCTTATTGCCACTTATTGCGTATGGATTATTAAGATTCATGAGACAATAAGTGGCAATCTTTTTCTATTGGAAACATAGTAAAACTGGAAAAATATGTAATGGTTGCACAAATAGACATAGAAATGAATGATATTCTATTTCTTTCTTTGATGACCTTTCTTATTTTTGCAACATCAGATAGTTTATTTGCATATGAAAAGCATATCTATTTTTTTGTTCTTGCTTATTACTTTGGCATCGAACGCCCAAGATAATAAAGCCTCCGGACTCAACGCCCGCCAGTTTCATAAATACTGGAAAGTAGAGTCCGAATCTCCGGATTATAAAGTAACCTTTCGTGGTGATACCGCTGAAATTCTTTCTCCCAAAGGCTTAACTCTTTGGCGAAAAGAAAAGATGAGTGGCAAGGTAACCATTGAGTACGATGCGTGTGTCGTTGTTGAGGCAGAAGGCGATCGCTTGAGTGACTTGAATTGTTTTTGGATGGCTTCGGACCCTCAATACCCCGATAATATCTGGAAACGTGAGAAATGGCGTAATGGCATCTTTCTGAACTGTTATTCCCTGCAACTTTACTATATGGGATACGGTGGGAATCATAATTCTACTACACGTTTTCGCCGTTATGACGGCAACGAAGCGGCTGTTACAAATGCAAAAGCCCGTCCCGCAATCTTGAAAGAATATACAGATGCCGACCATTTGTTGGAGGCAAACAAGTGGTATCATATCAGGATAACGAATGAAAATAATAGGGTTAGTTATTATATAAATGGAGTGCGATTGGTGGATTTCCGCGATGCCGAACCCCTTACGGAAGGTTGGTTCGGCTTTCGTACCACCTTGTCCCGAACTCGTATCGCCAATTTTCATTATGAATGTTCGTCGCAGGAAACTTCTGAAATACCATTACACTGGATCGGTAATACTCCGCAGCAAAACAAAGCGGTAAGTCTGGGAGTTCCCTTCAATGAAGGAGAATTATACCCGGAGCACACTTTGCAGCTGATGACCGATAAAGGTGAAATGCTTCCGACAGATACTTGGGCATTGGCCTACTGGCCCGATGGTTCTGTGAAATGGAAAGGGATAGCCGGAGTTATTCCGAAAAATACGGAGAAACTGCTACTCAAAAAGACCGGAAAAAAGTCAAAAGAAAAAGCATCTTCAAGGACTGCCGATGATCGTAGCAATAAATTATCCCTATCTGTTGTTGAAACACCTCAAAGTATCCGCATAGAGACAGGAATTATTTCCGCTTACATCCCTCGTCAGGGAGATTTTATGATTGACAGTCTGTTCCGTGAAGGAGTGAAAGTCGGTGAAAAAGCACGTCTTGTATGCAACACTCAAAGCGAACCGGTCCTTGAAAATACTTCTCAAATCACTTTTACTAACTATACCGGAAGATTGACATCGGCCACAGTAGAACGTATAGGTAAGGTGCGGACACTCGTCAAACTGGAAGGCACCCACAGAAGTGAAACGGGACGGGAGTGGCTTCCGTTCGTTGTCCGTCTTTACTTTTACGCCGGAAGTGAGCAGATCAAGATCGTACATAGTTTTGTGTACGACGGAGATCAAAATAAGGATTTTATTCGTGCCTTGGGCATTCGTATGGATGCTCCTATGCGTGAAGCCCTTTATAACCGTCATGTCGCTTTCTCCTGTGCCGATGGAGGCGTCTGGAGTGAACCGGTACAACCGCTGGCAGGACGGCGTAAACTGACACTCGGCAAAGAGGATACACTTTCTCTGCAACAGCAACAGATGGATGGCAAACGCATCCCGCCTTACGAGGCTTTTGACGGGAAGAATCGTGACCTTCTTGATAATTGGGCTTCATGGAATGATTATCGCCTGTCTCAACTCTCTGCTGATGCTTTCTCCATTCGCAAACGTGCCAATGACAATAATCCCTGGATAGGAACTTTCTCCGGCACCCGTAGCGGAGGCTATGCTTTTGTCGGTGATATTACGGGAGGTTTGGGACTCTGCCTGCATGATTTTTGGCAGTCATATCCTTCATCCCTCGAAATATCGGGCGCTAAAACTTCATCTGCAACGATCACGGCATGGTTATGGAGCCCCGAAGGAGAACCGATGGACTTACGTCACTACGATAATGTCGCTCATGATCTGAATGCCAGCTACGAAGATGTTCAGGAGGGAATGAGTACTCCTTATGGCATTGCCCGCACCACTACACTCACACTTATTCCACAGAAAGGTTATGCAGGAAAAAAGGCTTTTGCCGATGTTGCTGAATCACTCTCAGAACCGGGAATATTGCTGCCCACACCAGACTATCTTCATGCACAGCAGGCTTTCGGCGTATGGAGCCTTCCGGACCGGAGTACTTCTTTTCGTGCGCGGGTAGAAGATCGCCTGGATGCATATATTGATTTTTATCGTAAAGCCATAGAGCAGAATAAATGGTATGGCTTTTGGAATTATGGAGATGTGATGCATGCTTATGACTCGGTCCGTCATACTTGGCGTTATGATATAGGTGGATTTGCCTGGGACAATACGGAACTGGCTTCTAATATGTGGTTGTGGTACAACTTCCTGCGTACAGGTCGTGAAGATATCTGGCGTATGGCAGAAGCTATGACCCGTCATACAGCCGAAGTGGACGTTTACCATATCGGACCGAACGCGGGATTAGGCAGCCGACATAATGTCAGCCATTGGGGATGCGGTGCCAAAGAAGCCCGGATCAGTCAGGCTGCATGGAACCGTTTCTATTATTATCTCACTACCGATGAACGTTGCGGTGACTTGATGACTGAAGTAAAGGATGCCGATCAGAAACTATATGAATTAGACCCTATGCGGCTGGCACAGCCTCGCAGTGAATATCCCTGTACGGCGCCTGCCCGACTGCGTATCGGTCCGGACTGGCTGGCGTATGCCGGAAACTGGATGACGGAGTGGGAGCGTACAGACAACACTGTTTACCGGGATAAGATCGTAGCCGGAATGAAAAGTATAGCAGCCCTGCCCAACCGTATCTTTACGGGACCCAAAGCGCTGGGTTTCGATCCGGCAACGGGAATCATCACCAGTGAATGTGATCCCAAGCTGGAATCTTCGAATCATTTAATGACTATTATGGGTGGTTTTGAGGTAATGAACGAAATGATACGTATGATTGACCTTCCCGAATGGAAAGACGCGTGGCTGGACCATGCGGCACGTTATAAGCAAAAGGCGTGGGAATTGAATCATAGCCGTTTCCGAATTTCCCGTCTGATGGCATACGCTGCTTACCATAAGCGGGATACACTAATGGCAAAAGAGGCATGGGAGGATTTATTCACCCGACTGGAACATACATCTGCGCCTCCTTTCCGGATCACTAAACTGTTGCCACCCGAAGTTCCGGCCCCTTTGGATGAATGCGTCAGCATCAGTACAAATGATGCGGCACTCTGGAGCCTTGATGCTATCTATATGCAAGAGGTCATTCCGATGGATGAATAATAGCTAGAAGAAAGCGGTTAATGCACTGTCAGTGAAATGCATTAACCGCTTTATGAATATATCAGATGAGTCTGTCTCTTATTTCAAGTACTGTTTCAACGGGCAATCAGCCATTTTCAGTCCATCTGCGATGCTTTTGGCATTCATGTGCGCTCCTTTCAAAGAAGTATGCGTATGGTCATTGTTATAATAATCTGCTGCTTTCTTGATACCTTTCTTTTCGAGCTTGTCAGCACTTATTTTATTCAGGTCGATAAAATAGGCTCCGGTAGCTTCGGCAGCTTCACGTGTCCATTTACCGAAGGAGGCAGTGTTGCGTTCTATCTTTCCGTCTTTCCACTTATTGCGTGGGGTATGGCTTAAAACGATAGGTATGGCACCCTTTTCCTGAACGTCCATGATAAACTTCCTGAGATACCAGCCGAAAGTATAAATGACTTGATATTTACCTGTTTTCTCCATTAAAAATACTTTGCTTTCTTCTCCGGAGCCGGGCAATTCGGCACGGGCTTTTCCGGTATTTATCTCTCCGGCATCATTGTGTCCGAACTGGATAAGAACAAAGTCTCCCGGTTGGAGTGCATGATATACTTTATCCCAGCGACCTTCGTCAAGGAACGTACGGGCGCTGCGTCCTGCCATAGCGCAATTCTCAACAGATATCTTATTCAGATTAAACTCATCTGCTATCACGCTGCCCCATCCCCACATACCGTTTTTATCGTTATCTTTATTTTTAACCGTACTGTCACCGATGGTAAACAATACCGGACGTCCTTCTTTACGGCTCGAACCGGTAGCCTCGTCCTTTTCGACCGGTTTCAGATACTTTGCCAATTCCAGCCCTTCGCAGGCACGTATCCCGTCTGCGGCAGATTCGGCATTCACTTTGGCACCGAAAGCGCTGGTATGAATGCGGTCGATATAGAACATATATTTCACTTTGTTCTTGCCGAATTTCTCAAACTTGCGGGCGCTGATATCATTCAAATCAATGAAAGGAACATTCTGTTCTTCCGCTACTTGCTTTGCCCACAAACCGAATGTTTTGTTAACACGGGTAATGATGGTGCTGTCTTTGTCTTCCCAGGCATTGCGGGGAGTCAGGGAGAATAAAATCGGGTGTGCTCCTTTGGCTTTTACATCGTTGATGAAACGGCGCATATATTCGCCGTATGTGTATACGGTCTCTTGTGCTCCGGTTTCTTTGATTGTCACATTCAGACTGTCCTTGCCGATTCCCGGAATGGAGGCGCGGGCACGTCCGCTGTCATAAGGGCCGTTATCATTGTGTCCCAGTTCGATGATTACCCAGTCTCCGGCTTGCACGCCTTTGATTACATCCGGCCAGAGACGGTTGTAGAAGGTGCGGCTGCTGGTTCCTCCCAAAGCATGATTCTCAACGGTGATTCGGTTGGAGTCGAAATAATCTCCTGCGTAATATCCCCAGCCCCATTGGCCGTTGTTGCCGTTTCCTAAAGTACCGGTGCGCATGGTAGAGTTGCCGACTAGAAATAAGACCGGATTGTTGCCTTTACGGCTTGCTCCGGCAGCGGGGCGTGCCGTACGTGCTTTATTCAGACTGTCCAATGTGTTGTCTACCACCTGATTTACATCTTTCATGGGGGAGGCAACGTTGTTTTGTGCCTGCATCTGCAAGCTGCATATGATGGCTGTGAACCAGCATAAGTAGTGAAATACCTTGTTTTTCATTTACCTGATAAATAATGCTCTTATTTTAACTTGTAAATCTCTGTACCTGCTAATAGAAAACAACCTACACCATAATCTTCAAAATCGGGAACACTTTTGTAAGTTACCGGCTGGCCGTCTTTCGGTTCCTTGCCTGTTCCTTGTACATAGCCCAGGAAGCCATTTGGATGAACCGCCTCCTTTGCCATTGCATTCCATGCTTTCAGTGCAACAGGGAGATATTCTTTACGGTCGAGCAATCCGTTGCGGATTCCCCATGCCATTCCGTATACAAACAGAGCTGTGCCCGAAGTTTCTTTTCCTCCGAAATTGCTTTCATCGTGGAGGCTTACGTTCCAGAAGCCGTCTGCACGCTGACATTGTTTCAAGGCTTTGCTCATGGCTAGGAAGTCATGGATATAGTCCTGACGATGTGTTTCGTCAGCGGGAATTTCATCCAATACACGCACAAGGGCTGCATATACCCAACCGTTGCCTCTGGACCAGTAGCAGTTCTTGCCGTTCGGCTCCTTGTAAGGAGGGTCGAAATCCTGATCGCGCCACCACAATCCTTCTTTGACATTGTACATACCGGCTTCTCCATGGGTATTACGGGTGTATGCGTACAGGTCCCACATTTTATTATAGTACTTCTGTTCTCCGGTCATCTTACCGAATTTGGCATAAATGGGCATTGCCATCTGGATAGCATCGATCCACCACCAGTCGTTCACTTGCGGAGTGTTTACTACCATATCGATGCTGGCTTTGATATTCCGGATCATGTTCGGGTCCGATGGACACATATTATATAGGTCGATATAAACCTGTCCGCAGCATTGGTCGTCCGCATTGCGGGTCGTGTTTCCATTACGCATTCCCCACTTGTGGAAATTCGCCCAATCGTATGTATAGCTATAATAATCTTCGCGCGGGTAAATGCTATATAAAGCCATCAGCCCTTCGTAATATACTCCACGAGTCCAGATATTGCTGGGACGAACTCTGCCAAAAAACGAAGGTAGGGTATAATCGGCATACTTTTTCATAAAGTAGTCGTTTACTTTTACGATGGTTGCCAAAGTCTCCTTTTGTTCGGGCAACTCTTGCGCACCGGCTGAACCGGCAGACATGCTACTCAGGAGAGTTGCTGTAATAAATGAGAGGAGTAATTTCTTCATGGTATAAAAACTGTTTATAAATAAAATTAGCTACTATAATTGATTTCACGGGCAAAGATACGGGATTCTTGTTTCCTCTTCAATGGAATATTGTCCACAAGTATTTAAATTTGTCCATAATGCCTTCGGAAAGGGGGTGCGATGGTTAAAAAGGCAATTTATACATAGATTTGTACGATATTCTATTTTATGGGTAGACCATATCGCTTACTTTTGCACGATGTTATTCTAAATATGATAAGAACACTTTGATTAATGATAAAACTATGAAATGTACAAGCATCTTTTTTAGTTTGTTGGTAATAGCGACTTTTGTAGTTGCCCAGCCAAACTATGATTTTACTAAACTGAAACGAGAACATTTAGGACGTGGCGTAATTGCCATTCGTGAGAATCCGTCAACCGTAGCCGTCTCTTGGCGCTATCTTTCTTCTGATCCGATGGACGAATCCTTTGATATATATCGGAATGGTAAAAAGGTGAATAAACATCCGCTGAAAAATGCAACTTTCTTCCAGGATTCTTATCAGGGAACAGAGCCTGCACTCTATACGGTAAAAGCTATAAAAGGTAAAACAGAAAGCAATTATCAACTGCCTGCCGATGCTCCGACAGGATATTTAAATATTCCTTTGGTACGCCCCGAAGGAGGTACTACTCCGTCCGGACAAGCATACACTTATGCTCCGAATGATGCCAGTATCGGTGATGTGGATGGGGATGGTGAATATGAGATTATTCTGAAATGGGATCCGTCCAATGCACATGATAACGCTCACGATGGTTATACGGGACCGGTGATTTTTGACTGTTATAAGTTGAACGGGCAACAGTTGTGGCGTATCAATATGGGACGCAATGTACGTGCCGGTGCACATTATACACAGTTTATGGTTTTCGATCTTGACGGTGACGACCGTGCGGAAGTAGTAATGAAAACCGGAGACGGAACAGTGGACGGAACGGGAAAGGTGATCGGTGATGCGAATACGGATTATCGGAATGAGCGAGGACGTATCCTGACAGGTCCGGAGTATCTGACCATCTTTAACGGACTGACCGGAGAAGCAATGCAGACGATCGATTATGTGCCCGAACGTGGCAATCTGATGGACTGGGGGGATGGACGTGCCAATCGCAGCGACCGTTATCTGGCTTGTATTGCGTATTTGGATGGAGTACATCCGAGTGTGGTGATGTGCCGTGGATATTATACACGTACAGTATTGGCTGCCTATGACTGGGATGGTCAGAATTTGAAGAACCGCTGGGTATTCGACAGTAATAATCCCGGTTGCAGAGCTTATGCCGGACAAGGAAACCATAATCTTCGTGTAGGTGATGTAGATGGTGACGGCTGCGATGAGATTGTATATGGACAATGTACGATTAATAACGATGGAACCGGACTTTATTCTACTCGCATGGGGCATGGTGATGCTATGCATCTGACTCACTTTGATCCTTCCCGTCCGGGATTGCAGGTTTGGAGTTGCCATGAGAACAGAAGAGATGGCTCAACTTTCCGGGATGCAGCTACGGGAGAAGTTATTTTCCAGATAAAGAGTAATACTGATGTCGGTCGTTGTATGGCTGCTGATATTGACCCTAATCATCCCGGAGTTGAAATGTGGTCTTTAGATTCTAAAGGTGTCAGAAATGTGAAAGGAGAAGTGATTGCTTCCAGAGTCAGAGGATTGTCTACGAATATGGCTGTCTGGTGGGATGGTGATCTCTTGCGTGAGTTGCTGGATCGGAATGTAGTCAGTAAATATAATTGGGAGAAAGGACTTTGTGAACGTATCGCTGTTTTTGAAGGCGCTCTTTCTAATAACGGAACAAAGTCAACTCCTTGTCTGCAAGGAGATATTGTAGGAGACTGGCGAGAAGAAGTATTGTTACGTACAGCCGATAATACAGCTTTGAGACTTTATGTTTCTACCATTCCTACGGACTACCGTTTCCATACTTTCCTGGAAGATCCGGTTTACCGTATCAGTATTGCGACTCAAAATGTGGCTTATAATCAGCCTACTCAGCCCGGATTCTATTTTGGTCCGGAGTTGCGTGGCACTATATTCAGAGGATGTAAAATACCTAAAAAGTAAATTATGAATTATCGTATGATGACCGTTGCTGCGTTATTGGTAGCACTACCTGCCTGTGCGCAGAAAAAGAAAGCAGTAATCAATGATTCAAATACCCCCTTGCATTTACTGCAACCTGCTTATCAGGGTACTTATGGTGATTTGACCCCCGAACAGGTTAAAAAAGATATCGATCGTGTTTTTGCGTATATAGATAAGGAGACACCGGCCCGTGTAGTGGATAAGAATACCGGTAAGGTGATTACGGATTATACTGCAATGGGGGATGAGGCGCAGCTGGAACGCGGAGCTTTCCGTCTGGCAAGTTATGAATGGGGTGTCACTTATTCCGCTCTGATAGCGGCTGCCGAAACAACAGGTGATAAGCGTTATACTGACTACGTTCAGAATCGTTTCCGTTTTTTGGCGGAAGTCGCTCCTCATTTCAAACGTGTCTATGAAGAAAAAGGGAAGACTGATTCGCAATTGCTGCAAATCCTGACTCCTCATGCGTTGGATGATGCGGGAGCCGTATGTACTGCCATGATTAAATTACGGTTGAAAGACGAGTCTCTTCCGGTTGACGGATTAATTCAGAATTACTTTGATTTTATCATCAACAAAGAATATCGTCTGGCAGACGGAACGTTTGCCCGTAATCGTCCTCAGCGGAATACTCTTTGGCTGGATGATATGTTTATGGGCATTCCGGCGGTAGCGCAGATGAGTCGTTATGATAAGGAAGCGAAGAATAAATATCTGGCAGAAGCCGTGAAGCAATTCCTGCAATTTGCAGACCGTATGTTTATCCCCGAAAAGGGATTGTACAGACACGGATGGGTGGAAAGCAGTACGGATCATCCGGCTTTTTGCTGGGCACGTGCCAATGGATGGGCGCTGCTGACAGCTTGTGAACTGCTCGATGTATTGCCGGAAGATTATCCCCAACGTCCGAAGGTGATGGATTATTTCCGTGCTCATGTGCGTGGAGTGACGGCGTTGCAAAGTGGAGAAGGACTTTGGCACCAGTTGCTCGACCGTAATGATTCTTATCTGGAAACTTCTGCAACTGCTATCTATGTATATTGTCTGGCACACGCCATTAATAAAGGTTGGATTGATGCGATAGCGTATGGTCCTGTTGCCCAGTTGGGATGGCATGCCGTCGCCGGAAAGATAAATGAAGAAGGACAGGTGGAAGGCACTTGCGTAGGCACCGGTATGGCTTTCGATCCGGCTTTCTATTATTATCGTCCGGTCAATGTATATGCGGCGCATGGATACGGACCGGTGCTTTGGGCAGGTGCGGAAATGATTCGTTTGCTCAACACCCAGCATCCTCAGATGAATGACAGTGCCGTGCAATATTATCAGGAAAAGCAGAAGACGACAGCTCCTATCTTTGCGGTAGATAGTGAATAAATAAAAGATTAACTTTAAAATATAGGAACCATGAAACGAGAAGCATTCAAAATGTATCTGAAACCGGGCTATGAAGCAGAATACGAAAAAAGGCATGCCGCTATCTGGCCTGAATTAAAAGCACTGCTTTCAAAAAATGGGGTGTCGGATTATTCTATATATTGGGATAAAGAAACCAATATTCTATTTGCTTTCCAGAAAACAGAAGGAGAAGGAGGTTCGCAGGACTTGGGCAACACAGAGATTGTACAGAAATGGTGGGATTATATGGCAGATATCATGGAAGTGAATCCGGACAATTCACCGGTTTCAATACCATTGCCGGAAGTCTTTCATATGGACTAGAACCCTTAGACAGAATTGATATCAGGGGGATGTTTGATTAAAAAACAAGCATCCTCCTGATACTATTTATGGATTGTTTCTTTATTATTTCAACTATCTTGACTATTTTTGTCTGGCATTTATCATTAATCTTAGAATCTATATGACACAGAGGCGCATATTACTTTTCACATTGTTCATGACTCTTGTTTTCAATGCGGCTTACGGCGGCATTGAACTCCGTTCCAAACAAATGAGAACAAGTGACGGACTTCCGAATAACTCAGTTCGGTACCTGTATCAGGATAGCAAAGGCTTCTTGTGGTTGGCTACCCTAAATGGGTTAAGCCGCTATGATGGCAACTCTTTTCTGACTTTCCGTCCGGAAATCGGTGATAAAGTCTCTTTGGCTGATAATCGGATTTATGACCTTACCGAAGACAAAAATGGTTTTTTATGGATCTCTACAACTCCGGAATTGTTCAGTTGTTATGACTTGCAACGTGCCTGTTTTGTAGACTATACGGGGACTGGTGCGCTGGAAAAGAATTATTCGTCTATATTTGTTGCTGCTAATGGGGATGTATGGCTCAGACATTCCGGCAATGGTTGTCTCAGAATGGTCCATCAGAAAGACAGACAGATGGTGTCTACGGAATTTAAGACGGAGCGTGGAAATCTTCCGGATAACCGGGTACAGTTTGTAAATGAAGATGCCGGCGGACGAATCTGGATCGGGACACAGCGCGGCTTAGTTTCCGTATCCGACGGACAGTATAAGGTAGAAGACAGATTACTCCATTTTACTTCTTCTCTGGCATTCAAGAATGATATGTATTTTCTGACAGTGGACGGAGACATCTACTGCTATCAGACTACAAAGCAAAAACTGACAAAAGTCGGTTCGCTTTCTGCTGTTGCGGGTAAGACGTCACCTACGGGAAACTTCCTGTTGAACGATAAATGGGTCATCCTTACCAATACCGGGGTTTTTAACTATGATTTCAATACACGCAAGATCAGTGTGGACTCTGGTCTGAACATCAGAAATGGTGAAGTGATTTGTGATAATCATGGTGACTTCTGGATATATAATCATACGGGATGTGTCACTTATATTTTGGCCAAGAATGGAGCAAGAAAAGAATTTCAGTTGATACCTGAAGATAAACTGGGATACATTGATTATGAACGTTATCATATTGTCCATGATTCCCGGGGAATCATTTGGATTTCTACTTATGGTAACGGATTGTTTGCCTATGACACGACAGAGGATAAGTTAGAACATTTTCTGGCTAATATAAATGATCAGAGTCATATAAGTTCGGATTTTCTGTTATATGTGATGGAGGATCGTGCCGGAGGTATTTGGGTAAGTTCAGAGTATTCCGGTTTATCCCGTATTTCAGTTCTGAATGAAGGAACCTCGCGTATTTATCCCGAATCCCGTGAATTATTTGACCGCTCGAATACGATTCGTATGTTGACTAAAATGCCGGATGGGGATATTTGGGTCGGAACACGTAAAGGCGGATTATATACGTTTGACTCGAATCTTCATTCCAAAATGTCCAATCAGTATTTCCATTCCAATATTTATGCGATAGCAGAAGATAATCAAGGCGAAATGTGGGTGGGAACCCGTGGAAATGGATTGAAGATCGGAGATTCATGGTATCGCAATGAAGTCTCGGATCCGGCTTCGTTATCAGAAAATAATGTCTTTTCTCTTTTTCGTGACCGGAAAGACCGTATGTGGATAGGTACCTTTGGCGGTGGGCTTGAACTGGCAGAACCGACGACTGATGGCAAGTATAAATTCCGTCATTTTTTACAGCAGAAGTTTGGTCTGCGTATGGTGCGAGTAATAGAAGAAGACGATAATGGAATGATCTGGGTGGGCACCAGTGAGGGTGTGTGCATCTTTCATCCGGATTCATTGATAGCTGACAGTGACGATTATCATCTGTTCAATTATACAAACGGTACATTTTGCAGCAATGAAATCAGATGTATCTACCGTGATACGAAAGGACGTATGTGGGTGGGGACATCTGGCTCCGGCTTGAATCTTTGTGAGCCGGAAGATAATTACCGTTCATTGAAATATGAACATTACGGAACCTCTGAAGGATTGGTTAATGATGTGATTCAATCAATTTTGGGGGACAATAACGGAAACTTATGGGTAGCTACGGAATATGGTATTTCTAAGTTTAACCCGACTAATCATTCTTTTGAAAATTATTTCTTTTCTTCCTATACTTTGGGTAATGTTTATAGTGAGAATAGTGCTTGTGTGGGAGTAGACGGAAAATTGCTTTTCGGTACAAATTACGGTCTGCTTGTCATTGATCCTGATAAAATTCAGGATAGCGAAACTTTTTCTCCGGTGGTCTTTACAGATTTGCATGTGAATGGTACCCAGATAAATCCTACTATGGAGGATTCTCCATTGAAACAATCGCTTGCTTATTCGGATGAAATTACTTTGAAGTATTTTCAGAATTCATTCTTGATAGATTTCTCTACTTTTGACTATTCGGACAGCGGACGTACAAAGTATATGTACTGGCTGGAAAACTATGATAAGGGATGGAGCACACCTTCTCCGTTGAATTTTGCTTCTTTTAAATATTTGAACCCAGGTACATATGTACTTCATGTGAAGTCATGTAATGGAGCAGGTGTTTGGAATGAAAGTGAAACAACCTTGAAGATTGTCATTGTGCCTCCTTTCTGGAAGACGAACTGGGCTATGTTGGGATATGTGCTGTTGCTGATTGTAACTTTATATTTTACTTTCCGTATTGTGCGTAACTTTAACAGTCTGCGTAATCGTATTAATGTGGAAAAACAGTTGACAGAATATAAGCTGGTTTTCTTTACTAATATTTCCCATGAATTTCGTACTCCGTTAACTTTGATTCAAGGAGCGTTGGAAAAGATTCAACGGGTTGCTGATATTCCCCGTGATCTGATACACCCGCTCAAAACGATGGATAAAAGTACTCAGCGAATGTTGAGGCTGATCAATCAGTTATTGGAGTTCCGCAAGATGCAGAATAATAAGTTGGCGCTCTCTTTGGAAGAAACGGATGTGATTGCTTTCCTTTATGAAATCTTCCTGAGTTTCGGTGATGTAGCGGAGCAAAAGAATATGAATTTCCGTTTTATTCCGTCTATACCGTCTTACAAGATGTTTCTTGATAAGGGTAATCTGGATAAAGTGACTTATAACCTGTTGTCTAACGCTTTTAAATATACCCCTTCGAACGGTACGATTATACTTTCTGTTACGGTAGATGAAGTGAAGAAGACATTGCAGATTCAAGTAGCTGATACAGGTGTTGGTATTCCAAAAGAGAAGCAAAATGAGTTGTTCAAGAGATTTATGCAGAGTAGTTTTTCCGGTGATAGTATCGGAGTTGGTTTGCATCTGAGTTATGAATTGGTACAGGTGCATAAAGGTACGATTGAATATAAAGACAATGACGGCGGAGGTTCTGTCTTTACCGTTTGTATCCCGACGGACAAAAGTGTTTATTCGGAGAAAGATTTCCTTATTCCCGGTAATGTCTTGTTGAAAGAGGCAGGTGGGCAGGCACATCATTTACTGGAACTTTCGGAAGAACTACCGGAACCGGAGAAAATAGCAGAACCTTTGAATAAGCGTAAAGTATTGATTATAGAAGATGATAATGATATCCGTGAATTTTTGAAAGAAGAAGTAGGAGTTTATTTTGAAGTTGAAGTAGCTGCTGACGGAACTTCCGGATTTGAGAAGGCTCGTACCTATGATGCTGATTTGATTATTTGTGACGTACTGATGCCCGGAATGACCGGATTTGAAGTGACAAAGAAATTGAAATCTGATTTTGCGACAAGTCATATCCCGATTATCTTGCTGACAGCATTGAATTCTCCGGAAAAACATCTGGAAGGAATTGAAGCCGGTGCTGATGCCTATATTGCGAAGCCGTTCAGTATAAAACTTCTGTTGGCACGCGTATTCCGCTTGATAGAACAGCGTGATAAGTTGCGGGAGAAATTCTCCAGTGAGCCGGGAATTGTTCGTGCTGCCGTATGCTCTACTGACCGTGATAAGGAATTTGCCGACCGATTGGCTGTTGTACTGGAACAGAATCTTTCTCGTCCGGAATTCTCTATTGATGAGTTTGCTCAATTGATGAAATTAGGACGAACGGTATTTTATAGAAAACTGCGCGGAGTGACGGGGTATTCTCCCAATGAATATTTGCGGGTTGTACGAATGAAAAAAGCGGCTGAGTTGTTATTGTCTGGTGAGAATCTGACTGTTGCGGAAGTTGCTTACAAGGTTGGCATCAGCGATCCGTTCTATTTTAGTAAGTGCTTTAAGACTCAGTTTGGGGTAGCGCCGTCCGTATATCAACGCGGTGAAATGAAAGAACAGGGAGAAAATGAGACGGCAGAAGCCTGAGTAACCAAGCTTTCTAAATGGTAGTTTAAATCTTCTCTGTAGTGCCCGATATGAATGATCGACCTTGTATTTGTGTACAATAGTCTATGGTCGAATAGTAAAAGTACCCTTATTTTTGCAGGAGAATATTACTATAAAATTAAAGGATCATTGATCATGAGAACACTCTTTTTTATCTTGTTTTTTGTATTAGGCTTTTGTTATATTCAGGCGAGAGGGCAGAAGCCTGCACATGTTATAATAACAGCTGGTCAGTCAAACACGGATGGACGAGTACCTAACAATCGTTTACCGGATTATATAAAGGCAATGGCTGTGGATAGTACGTATACTGCGGGAGCCTACAAATATTGCCATATTGCCCATAATCGTACAGATGGTATGTTTGTTCCATTTTGGCCATTGAGTCATCCTAAAAGTAAGCCTTATACGTGGGGATATGATGCGATTGCTTATTATTGGTTGGAACAGTTGTTTCAGGAAGATTTTTATGTTATCAAGTGGGCTATCGGTGGCACTGCCATAGCTGCTCCTGTTACTACTCCTTTTCGGGGAACTTACTGGTCTGCCGACCCGAAATGGTTGGCAGAGAATACAGCTACCAGTGAGAAAGGAAAATCTTTATTACTTTCTTTGATTGCCAATATTGATGCGAGTATTGATCAGACACTTTCCAAACTAAAGCAAGGTTATCAGATTGATGCTATCGTTTGGCATCAGGGAGAAAGTGATTATGAGCACGGAAAAGAATATTATCAGAATCTGAAAGGAGTAGTTTCCTATGTGCGTAACCACCTGACAGAGAAAACCGGAAAAGATTACTCTGAACTTCCATTTATATTTGGTACCGTATCCAGGAAAAACAAACGGTATAATAGTGATGTTGAGGAAGGAATGCGTCGCTATGCAAAAGAAGATAAGAACGCTTATCTGATTGATATGTCGGAAGCGGAACTAATGGGAGATAAACTTCATTTTAATCAGGTTTCTGCCGAGTATATGGGTAAACAGGTATATGAACAAATTAAAAAGACTCTTTCGGATGATCCTCATGTATATGTCGCCAAATATAAAGGAGACAGAGCTTGTGCTATCAGTTATACATTTGATGATGGGTTGGCAGAACATTCAACTGTAGCTGCCCCTGAGTTGGAGAAACGTGGTTTTAGAGGTACTTTCTGGGTATGCGGCTATTATACGGAACAAGGTGCATCTGCAAAGGTACCTCGAATGACTTGGGATGAGTTGCGTGAAATGTCAAAGAAAGGACATGAGGTTTCCAGCCATAGCTGGGCACATAAGAATGCCAAACGATTGACTATAGAGCAAGTTAAATCGGAGATAGAAAAGAATGATAGTGCTATTTATGCTAATATTGGCATTGTACCTCGTACCTATTGTTACCCATATAATTATAAGACAGAAGAAATAGTCAGTATGGCTTCTAAAGGCAGGGTCGCTACACGTACTAAACAAATTTCAATCGGAGGAAAGTCAACTCCCGAACGGTTTGACAAATGGTTGAAGGATTTGATGAAAGCGGAAGATTGGGGAGTAGGTATGACGCACGGCATTAATTATGGATATGATGCTTTCAAATCGCCTTCTTTATTTTGGGAACATTTGGATAAAGTGAAAAGTATGGAAAATCAGATTTGGGTAGGTACCTTCTGTGAAGTGGCATCTTATATCAAAGAAAGGGAGGAGATACAATTGAAAGTCTCTAATAAAAAGAATGGTATGACAATTACTCCCAAGTTAAAATTAGATAGAAAACTATTTGCTGAGCCATTGACGATGGTGATTCAAGGGGAAACTATGAATGGAATTCTGGTGAAGCAAGGCAGGAAAGAATTACCTGTGTATATAAATGGGAATAAAGTTATGTTTGACTTTAATCCTTATGGAGGAACTATTAAAATTCATTTTAATTAGGGGTGTGTACGAATAAAGTTTAACCTGATAATAAAATCAATAAAATAATGAAAACAAATTATCTATGTGGCCTCTTCCTTTTATGTGTGCTAGTATGGGGAAGATCGGAAGCACACGCTGAGAAACCGCTGAAGACTCTGGATCTGTATCTTTGCATTGGACAGTCGAATATGGCAGGGAGAGGGAAATTATCACCGGAAGTGATGGATACTCTACAAAATGTATACCTGCTGAATGCAGATGATCAGTTCGAACCCGCAGTGAATCCCTTGAACCGCTATTCTACGATAGGAAAAGGACTTAGCTGGCAACAAGTAGGACCTGCATATGGATTTGCCAAGAAGATGGCTACTAAAAAACATCCGGTAGGCTTAATCGTCAATGCACGGGGAGGATCTTCGATTCGTTCATGGGTTAAGAATGCCAAACAGTCCGGCGGATATTATGATGAAGCAATACGACGTGCAAAAGAAGCAATGAAGTATGGTACATTGAAAGCAATTATCTGGCATCAGGGAGAAGCCGATTGTCATCATCCGGAAGCATATAAAGAGAAGATTATTCAGTTGATGACAGACTTACGTAATGACCTGGGAATGCCTGATTTACCAGTTGTCGTAGGACAAATAGCACAATGGAACTGGACAAAGAAACCTCATATTCCCGAAGGTACAAAACCCTTTAATGACATGATAAAAGAGATCTCCTCTTTTTTGCCCCATAGTGCTTGTGTGTCTTCCGAAGGACTTACTCCGTTGAAGGATGAAACGGATCCTCATTTTGATGCAGCAAGCCAGATTACTTTAGGCAAACGCTATGCTAAAGAAGTTAAGAAACTAATAAAGAAATAGCTGGTCGTTTCAGACTACACTCATTTCTGTTTAAACATATACATAGGAAATATTTATCCATTGTTATTGTCACTTGTCACTTTTCTGATTTAAGTGTTTTATAATAAAGAAGATAGGGGTGACAATAGAGGGTGATAATAAGGTGACAATAGAATGTATCTTCCATTCTTATTGTCACCTCTCCTTAATGAATCTTTTATTTAAAGTATTGATTATCAGTTAATAGATAGTCAGCTTGAGGATTTCGCCTGCATGTGTTAAAAACATCATTTTGGGCGTCAATGTACGCTGTTTACACCTTAATGTTTCCAAGGTATGCTGCTTACATTAAGAACAAAGCCCGGTAACCTTAATATGCAAGCAAGGTTTGATTAATCTGTTAAGTCGGTTTTATGTCTTCGTTCCATGTTCATGAACCGTTCGGCTCACGTACGTAAACCCAATGGCTCATGTACGTAGACTGATGGGACCACGTACATGAAACAATCTATTGTTACTGACCGGATACATTAATCTAGCCTGCATAATAGCTTACTGAACGGTTCATTGACGGTTGTTTCTCCGTACTAATCTTTTGTTCCTATGGGGCAATACGGTTTTTGTGACACCTTCTTTTACATATCTCCTTTATGGTGGGAGAAAATGTTTTATTCTATTTGATTGCTTCCAGAAACTCTATTTCAATAATTCTCAGATTAGCATTATTCTTGTTCGCTTTTGCTTCGAGTTCCATATCATTTGCTGCTTTTGCCGCAACTTCAGTGATCTGTCCGAAAGCATCCTGATCGCTGGTATTACCTTTCAGACGGATGGTAATTTGTTTGGAACGTACCGGCTTTTCCACATTAAGATGAACATACCCCAGACTTTTATTCGTATCTCCACTCCAGATCATAGTATTGCCGGCAAATACTTCCAAAGGATAACTACGTGAACGCCATCCATTCAATTTGATACAGATATCGTCTATTGCAGCTTCTTTTTCGAGCGTATATGTAATCCATGCGGTGCTGAGTTTTCCGTCATTCATCCATTCGCTTCTTTCATTATCGTCGAAGCTTTGGTTTACAGTCTCATTGTTGGCTCCGGCTTTGGCAGATACAATTCGTATATCCCGTTTCGTATCCTTGTAAGATGGGGTAAGGGGAGTCTTACCTTTATCCAGATTACCTTTCAGAGTCATCTGAGGCAAATAAGTACTCAATCCGTTGCTAACTTTGACGGGAAGGGTTTCTAATGTAATTGTAGCGCTGGGGAGCCCTTCTGCTTTAGCGGTCAGAGTGATCTTGCCGGCTTGGGTAGTGCTGCGGATAAGAGCACGGTTAATACCACATTCCACAGGGAGATTGGTATTAAGAATATAATTGTCTTTTCCTTGTGCGATGCCTCCGCGCCATTCGGCATTCCCTTTCAAGTCGAATTGAATGGTACGGTTGTCAAGCGGACAGCGTTTCCCATCCTTATCTACCACTTCTACCTGTATTAATGCCAGGTCGGCTCCGTCCGCGTGGAATCCTTCCGGATTTTGTATCGTTGTCAGTTTCAGTCCGGCAGGTTCACCAACCGTGCTTACAGCATAGCGGCTTATTTCCTTACCGGCCTTGTTGTAGCTGACTGCTTCCAGTTTACCGGCTTTAAAAGCCACATTGTCAAAGGTGAACAGGAAATTGTATTCGCGTTTGCCTTTTCCTAGTGACTGACCGTTCAGGAACAGTTCTACTTCTTCACCTGTAGAAACGACATAGACCGGTTTTACTGTATTTGCGGGATAGTTCCAATGACCGATGATATAGGTATTGTCTTCTTCCGTATCTACCCATCCGTTCCACATGACCTGATGTGCAAAGAAAGCATCTTTTTCGATGCGCATAGGGTCCGTTACTCCACTTCTGCGATAGTTTTCTTCACCACGGTGGTGTGTGTTGGTATCCGAGAAAATGATTTTGGCCCCTCCGGAACTGACTCTGCGACCTGTCCCTGGACGCTCACGCCAATAATCATACCAACAGCGGATCATTGCTATCGCCAGCATGTCCTGATTGTGATTGTAGTCTGTTGCAGGTTGGTTACGATGTAACGGTCCGTCTCCTTCTTTGTGGAAAGGATAGCTGTATTCATCCCAATATTTTCTCAAACCTTCGTCACGACAATATTCTGTAGCCCACATCGGGTGATGCACGCTCTTGTTGATATAAAGCATTTCTCCGCCATATTCAGCTTCACGAATGTCCAGCATTTCACGAGAACCAATAGCACGTCCGCCGAAAGGATCGTATTGGTCGCGGATAGCTTTCATTTCTATCATGTGCTCTCTGCTGATACCTTTGTTTCCACATTCATAAAATAAGATACTTGGATTATTACGGTTGTAGATGATTGCATCGCGCATCAGTTCTGTGCGTTGGTCCCATTGGCGTCCTGTACGGTCCTTTTCGGAGTCTCCTGCCGGCATTGCCTGAATCAGACCTACGCGGTCGCAGGATTCCACGTCTTGTTTCCATGGGGTAACATGCATCCAGCGTACCAGATTACCATTGCCTTTTACTACCAGGCCATTGGAGTAGTCACTAAGCCACGCCGGAACGGACAGGCCTACTGCCGGCCATTCATTACTGGTGCGCTGTGCATATCCTTTCATCTGGATCACACGATCATTCAACCAGATTTTGCCTTCTGCAAATCGTGTTTTGCGGAAACCTGTACGAGTACTTACTTCATCAAAGACTTGATTTTTATTGTCTTTTAGAATCGTCTGGACAGTATAAAGATACCCATATCCCCAACTCCAGAAATGGAGATTATTTACTTTGGAAGCAGCTTTCACTACCCTTGTTTCTCCACCTTGTAAGGTTACTTTCTCACCTTCGAAGCTTTTCACCTGTTTGCCGTCAGCATCCAGCAAGACCACTTGGTAGCTAAATTGGCGTGGTTCACGACTGTCGTTTTTTACTTCCGATTCTGCATGGATGGTGGCAGTGCGTCCTTTTACGTCGATGTCTTTAGCATAAATATAAACTCCGGTAGTTTTCAGATTACTGTATAAAGGAAGAGTCTGATACACTTCATCTGTAACGTACAAGAATACATTCTTGGGCAGACCACCGTAGTTTGCGTTGAAGTTACGGTCGTTCCACTGGAACTTGGAGTTAGTACTTTTTTCGCGATACATCCAGTCATTGTCCGTACGTACTGCCAGTACATTGTCACCTTCTTTAATATAAGGTGTCAGGTCGAAGCCTGCCGCCATTACTCCGTTTTCGTGCTTTCCCAGATATTGTCCGTTCAAATAGAAGTCACCGGCTTGGCGCACTCCTTCAAATTCGATGAATACTTTTTGTTTTTTACCGGAAGCCGGAATCCGAAAGTGTTTCCGATACCATACCACTGTGTCCGTCAGCTGTTCGATGGACACTTTGAAGGCTTCATCTTCATTAAAGGCATGCGGTAAAGTGACCGCTTTCCACCGGCTATCGTCGAATTGAGATTGTTTAGCTTCGGGAAAGTCTCCGATTTGCAGACGCCATTCACTGTTGAAATTGTATTTTTTGCGTTCGAAAGCGTGACTATCAACAATAGCCAGCACTGCAAACAGAAATACAAATAGAAAGAGTTTGTTTCTCATGATTTCTTAATGATTAATTTTTCATTGGCAAAGAAAGTACATCAATGAAAGAAACACCCCTTAAATTAGTACGGAAAACCTGTAAGATCATACGTCGGCATCATTTATGGGTTCATTTTCATCTTCAGACAGCTTTTTCCGATAGGCAGATGGAGATACCCCGAATTGGTTCTTGAAACATTTACTGAAGTAGAACGGATCGTTGATACCTACGCTATAGGCGACTTCGGCTATGGTGAGATCTTCTGTCAATAACATTTCAGCAGCCTTTTTCATCCGCATGACACGTAAATATTCGTAAGGAGAATAACCGGTCACTCCCCGTACTTTTTTATAGAATACAGTACGTCCTAGTCCCATTATTCCGGCAAAGTCATTGACCGAAAAATCGGTATCGGTCATGTGCTCATTCAATACTTCATTCAGCTTTACCGAGAACTTCTGATCCTTGTCATTGGTACAGATAATGGAATGAGCCAATCCCGGTTCGTTAGAATATTTTTGGCGCAGTTTATCCCGTAGCTCGATTAACTTGAAGATTCTTGCCAGTAGTAAAGAGACATTGAATGGCTTCGTGATATACGCATCAGCTCCGGATTCAATTCCTTCCTGATATTTCTCTTCTATATTGAGGGCAGTCAGTAATATGATGGGGATATGGCTGGTGGTAAATTCATTTTTAAGTTTGCGTGTCACTTCAAATCCATTCATTCCCGGCATCAGAACGTCACAAACAATTAAATCAGCATCATACGTACTTGCTTTTTCAAAACCGGATGTTCCGTCAGCAGCTACTTCAACTTCAAAGTAAACTCCTATTTCTTCTCTTAGGAATTCACGGATATCAGTATCATCTTCTATAATCAAAACTTTGCGTTTGTTCAAAGGATCGACAGGAGGCTGGAAAGTATCCTCTGACGTTTCATTTCTGAGAAAATCTTTGGAGTGCTGTTCCTCTTCTTCGGTTAATAACTGATTGGGAATCAGGAAATCTTTCTCCTGATAGATATCAGAATTAGTCGGCAATAGGACGGTAAAGACAGAACCGCCTCCCTCATTTTCATCATAACTGATATTACCTTTATGTACCTGTACCAGTTCGTGTGTCAAGTGGAGACCTACTCCGACACTGCTATGAGAGAAACTGCTTTGCATGAAACGCTTGAACAGTTCAGAACGTTTTTCTTTGGGTATGCCGATCCCGTTATCTATGACTTGTATACGAAGCTGTTGCTTGTCTTCCTGAATATCTATTTTGAATATAATCTTTCCGTTAGAAGGAGTATACTTGAAAGCATTGGATAGGAGGTTGTAGGTAACCTTGTCTAAATTGCCTTTATCAATAAACATTTTATAAGCAGGTTGTGACGGCTCAAAACTGAAATCGATGTTTTTGGACTCGCTTGTATCCTTGAAACTCAGGAAGATTTCATAAAGGAAAGCAATGACGTCCGTCTCTTCCAAAGATAAGGCCAGTTTGTTTTTCTGCATCTTTCTGAATTCAAGTAGCTGATTGATGAGGCGTAACATTCTCTGAGTACTTTTATCCATGGTTTTTAAAGGACGTTGCATCTCTTTGGGAGGATTCTCTATATTGATTAGCTTGTTGAGAGCACCTTGAATCAGAGTAAGCGGTGTACGGAATTCGTGGGATATATTGGTGAAGAATTCCAGCTTATATTCGGTCAATTGCTTCTCAACAGCGATGCGATTGCGTAATCTGTTGAATTTTCGTATGATATGGAAACTGAAATAACAGACGATTCCAATGAATACCAGATAAATCAGATAGGCCCAGGTCGTCTGCCAGAAAGGAGGAGCTATGACAATCTCCATAGTACTTTCTTCCCCCCATACGCCGGCTACATTGCAGGCTTTCACTTGCAACTGGTATTTACCGGGAGGAAGATTACGGTACGTTGCCAAATTTTGTGCTGAAGGGATGCTCCATTCCGAATCATATGGAGGCATCCGATAAGAATATTTGGATGCTCCGCTTAAAAAGTTGAATGTTGAAAAGGCAATGACAAATGAATTTTGATAATGTTTCAAGTTTAACTGTCCTGTATAGGACATGGTTTCGTTGAGAGGGGAATCATCCATACCGGGCAACATATGCGCTCCATTGATGTGAAGCCCTGTGAATACGGTCGATGCAAGTTTTTCCATGTTTTCCACTTTATTGGCATCGAGAACTACCAGGCCGTAGTTCGTACCGAAAAGTAATCTTCCGTCAGCATTTATGCAAGCGGTATTTTCAGAGTATACATTCCCTAGTGTATGTGAAGAAAAATAATAATTCTCTATTTGCTTGGTGGCGAGGGTGAAGCGGGAAATGCCATATTCGGTCGCAATCCACATTTTGTTGTCCTGATCTTCAACAATCGACTGTATGACTCCGTTGGGCAATCCGTCTTTAATACTATAACAATCGAAAGTCAGATGTTGGTAGTCATTTCCCGGATAGCAGATGGCAAAGCCTGCTCCCGTTGTTCCAATCCACATATTTCCTTCATGATCATTCACCAGACAGCGGATTTCATTGCTGGGGAATGTTTCATTGACATGATTGTAAAGTACGTAATTCTTGGGGGAGTTGATCAGTGAGTCCGGATGGAAGATATAAATACCGTTGTTGGTACCCACCCACATCATACCGTTGCGGTCTTCCTGTATGACGCGTACCCGTTTTTCTCCATAACTGTCTTGAAAGAAATGCTTGAATTGATAACCGTTGCCTGTTTTGACAGCCAGATTCAATCCTCCGCCAAATGTTCCTATCCACATCCGCCCTTTGCGGTCACGGTAGATTAAGTAGACATTGTCGTTTGATAAGGAGTTATTATCCTTACTGTTATATCGGTACCATTGGTCAGCCCCGATACGTAATCCTATACCACGCATACCCAACCATAACTGTCCTTCATTATCTTCGCACATACTGTATACGTTATGTGTAAACTTCTCTCTACGAAGTATATTTTTCAGGTCGGCATCATATTCATATAGGGTACCCATGCGGTTTGCCATATATACATTACCGTTTTTGCCACGTAAAAGCATACGTATCGTGTTGGAGCGGTCAGAAGCATCTTCGCCATTCGGATAGATACGTAACGTTCCTTTATTCAGAATCTCCAGATGAGATAATCCGGAGAATTCGGAACTCACCCAGATACCCCCGGAACGGTCTTCAATGATATATTGCAGATAATTGGAATTGATATGGCTGGAGTGACTGACTTCAAAAGTGAAGTGCTGCAGATCGCCGGTATTCAGATCGTAGGCAAAGAGTCCGTTTCCGTAAGTCGTAATCCAGATGATATCCCGTGAATCATGAATGATAGAGTAACGTTCTACATCGATATATCCCAAATGCTCGGATGAAAGAAACTGAAAATGTTTGATGTCGCCAGTGCTGGTATTGACATACCATACGTTGCCGGTATAGTTGTGTACCCATGCATTCCCTTTATTGTCTCTGGTGACGTTACCGTTTTTAATATTCAGGCGGGAGAACCGGCGCAGCTTTCCCGTAACGGGATCTAGGATGTAACTGCCAGTGGCGGTAAACATCACCCATTGATGTTGCAGGCGGAGGCTTCCGGTGATTACACCTGTATCTCCGAGTTCGGTTAATGAAGCGATTTTCTCCAGTCGGTTATTGGAAAGAGAGTGGCGGTAGATTTCTTTTTTTCCGGTAATGATGCAGGTATATTGGTCATAAGAAAAGATATGTTCCCAGCTTTCTCCCTGTGTATCCATTGCTTCCAGTTTGCCGTCATGGTATTTCCATAATCCTTGCTTGGTTCCTATCCATACATGTCCGGGGCTGTCATTGCTTTCGTAGACAAACAGTACCTTGTCAGAAGATAGGTTGCCTAATTCTTTTTTGTATGCCTGCGACGAGAACTGGCCATCCTGATAGACGACACGACGGCATCCGTTATTGTTATCCCACAACCAGATAGACTGGTCGGATGCAATGATTTTTTTCGAATAGCTCTGTTTGTATTCTCCGCAACCGGTGAAATCGACGAAGCGCCCATGTTTTAAATCGTAACAGCTATATAAAGAAGAGAGGGTGGCGATCCATAAAAAACCGTTAGAGTCTTCTTCCATATTCCGGATGCGTGGGTCGGCCAATGAAATCGGCAGATTAGGGTCCGGGTAGATACTGACAAAAGAGTTGCCGTCATAATAGCTTAATCCGTTGACGGTTCCCATCCACATAAATCCCTTGCTGTCCTGAAACATATATCGGATTGAATTATTCGCCAGTCCGTCACCGGTGGTCAGTTTGTTCGAACGTATCTCGACAGATGCATGTACTGAACTGAGATAGAAAGATAAGAATGCGAATATCAGCAGTGCATTTTTCATATTTGATTTCTACGATTCTACATTATTATTAATGGTTACAAAGTTAATTTTCTTTTTAGAATAGAGGATGTAATAGCGTACGGAAAAACAAAGAAACGATGTATTATCGTTCATTCTTGATGTAAATCTCAGGTGAAATACGATTTTCTAGGCTTTGTGTACGCATGTACATTCTAAACTATAAAGAAAGCTGTAATTTAGCGGCATGAAAACGGTAACTGGAAAAAACTTCCGGTTACAGAATATTTGTTTAGAGGTAGAAGATAAGAGTCAGGTAATAAAGAAGCACATTAACAACAGTAAAATGGAAATCAGTTTTCAATAGGTTTTTAAATATAAGCATAATGAAAAAGCATATAGGTATTAGTCTTTTTTTTATGGGGTGTTTCCTGTCTCTTTCGGCTACGAATTATTTTGTAGCTACCAATGGTGATGATTCAAATGCGGGCACGCTTGACAAACCTTTCGCTACTTTACAAAAAGCGCAGTCAAAAGTCGTTCCCGGAGATACGGTATATATTCGCGGAGGCGAGTATCGGATACGGGAAGAGCAGATGATGGGAGGAGATCATTTGCGCGCTTATGTTTTTGAAATGAATAAAAGTGGCACTCAGGCCAAGAGAATCTGCTATACAGGTTATCAGGATGAACGTCCGATATTCAATCTGGCTGAAGTAAAGCCGGAGGGTAAACGGGTATCTGTCTTTTATGTATCAGGCTCTTACCTCCATTTCCGCAATTTTGAGATTATCAAAACACAGGTTACTATCCGGGAGCATACTCAGTCGGAGTGTATATACAATCAAGGTGGAAATCATAATATTTACGAGAATCTGGCGATGCACGATGGCATGGCTATTGGTTTTTATTTGGTGCGGGGAAGTAATAATCTCGTACTGAACTGTGATGCTTATAATAATTATGACCCTGTATCTGAGAATGGTACCGGTGGAAATGTGGATGGCTTCGGTGGGCATCCGGCTTCTGCCTCCTATACGGGAAATGTGTTTAAAGGATGTCGGGCCTGGTACAACAGTGATGACGGTTTTGATTTGATAAAGGCACAAGCAGCTTATACGATTGAAGATTGCTGGGCGTTTTATAATGGATATAAGCCCGGAGGATTTGTGGGTGCGGGAGATGGTACAGGGTTTAAAGCGGGTGGCTATGGTATGCGCTCAAAAGTGAAGATGCCGAATGAGATTCCACACCATGTAGTGAAGAATTGTCTGGCATATAAAAACAAGAACAAAGGATTTTATGCCAATCACCATTTGGGAGGAATTTCCTGGTTCAATAATACCGGTTATCAGAATCCGTCTAATTTCTGTATGCTGAATCGTAAGTCTCCCGGAGAAATAGTGGACGTGGACGGATATGATCATATTATTCGGAATAATTTGTCATATAAGCCGAGGGCTGCAGGAAAACATATTGTCGATGTGAATCGGGAGGAATGTACGATTATCAATAATTCTTTTCTTCCTGTAGATATGACCGTAGGTGAGGATGATTTTGTGAGTTTGGATCCTGCTCAGTTAACATTGCCTCGCAAAGCGGATGGAAGTCTGCCGGATATTGATTTTCTGAAGTTAAAAAGAAATAGTAAATTATATGATGCGGGAACCGGTTTTCAATTCTCTGCGCAGAATCTTTAAAATATTGTTCTGTTATTGAAGAAAAATAGCTGCATGATAGATCTATGTTGATATAATCCGCATAGATCTATCGTACAGCTTGAAGAATGAGATCTTTCTGTAGATTCAGATATTAGAGAATAAGACGTTTGATCTCCTCAGCGGTATCTACAATATATTGAGGACTGAATTCTTCCAGTTCGGCACGTGGGCGGAATCCCCATGTTACTCCACAAACTGTCACTCCGGCATTAGCAGCCGTTTGCATATCCACGCCGGAATCACCCACGTACAGCACTTCTTCTTTGGTTACTTTGGCAACTTCCAGAATATCGAATACAACGGTTGGATCGGGTTTAACCTTTATCCCTTCACGTTGCCCGAACACAGCGGTAAAATGGATTTCCGGAAAATAATGGTCAATCAACTTTTGGGTGGCTGCCTGATATTTGTTGGAAGCCACAGTAATTTGAATACCTGCATCCTGTAAGTATGAGAGTAATTCCGGAATACCGGGATAAGGGCGGCTGTCATCGGCATTATGAATGTCATAGTAAGGGACGAATTCCTTGCGTACGCGCAGTACATTCTCTTTGGACTTTTCTCCTTCCGGCAAGGCACGCTCAAAAAGTTTGTCGATGCCGTTTCCTACCATGAAGTTATATTTCTCGATCTCATGTGTGGGATATCCTAACTTATTCAAGGCATAATTTGTACTGTGTGCAAGGTCGGCAATGGTATTCAGTAATGTACCATCCAAATCGAAAATGACTAGTTTCTTCATTGAACTTCTTGTTTTTTTATGTTAATCCTGTTTTCCTTTCTTTCTGCTTACAAAGATAGGAATAAAAAACGAATCATTTCCTTGTAATTCGGAACCAGTCTACATCTGTCCATCCTCCATCATTGGTAACAATAGCCGGACGGGTACAGAACATGCCGACTTTGGCGCCAATCCATTGTCCCTCCCTTGCCTGAAAAGGGTTGCCTAATGGCAAGAACTTCTTTCCGTCAAGGCTATAACTGAAGTTGCATATCACAATGAGGTCGTTACCTCCTTCACTGGCTTTAATTTTCTTGCCGTCGCAACTGAAACGTACCTTTAGGTATACCGTGTTTTGGGTAAGACCGACAGAAGAGTTTACCTGTTCCGCTTCTCCTTTATCTGCTTTTTTACATTCAATTTGAGACAGCACAAGACCTTTGTCCGTATTTTCCAGAATCAATCCTGCATAATCCCTGCCCATTACTACCAAACCTGTACGTTCACCTTTCAGTTTGGGATTAGGCATGAAGGTCAGTTTCATTGTGGTGGTGAAATTGTCCGAAGGAGTTTTTTGCAACAACAGATTAGCTACATCCCACAAATTCTTATAATCCGCTACTACCGGATAAGAGTATAGTCTGACATAACTTTTGTCTCCGGCATAATATGCCCATTTCTCATTGATATTAGCGTGCCACTGCCATTGCGGAGAGAGTATATATCCGTCGAATTCGTCGCTTTCTTGCGGTGTACAGATGGGATATATCTTTCCTACATTCGGCTTTTTGTAGGTCATTACCGGTTCGCCGCAACCGTCACCATCTTTGTCGATACCGATTACAGGCCAGTCATTCACCCACTTCATCGGTTGCAAGTGAACAAGGCGACCATAAGCGCCTACATCCTGAAAGTGGAAGAACCAGTCTTCTCCGGAAGGAGTGTCTACCCAAGCTCCCTGGTGAGGTCCATTGACGGGAGAATCACCCTGCGCCAGTACAGTTCTCCATTCATAAGGACCATACGCATTTTTAGAACGGAGTACTACCTGCCAACCGGTTGGCACACCGCCTGCCGGATGGAAGATATAATAATAGCCGTTCCTTTTATAAAACTTCGGGCCTTCACACGTCTGGTGTGCTTCGTGACCGTCGAAGATAATGCGTGAGGGGGTGATGGCTTTGGTCGCTTCCTTATTCAATTCACAGATGGTGATTACACTTTTCAGTCCGGCGCGGCTTCCTGCATAGGCGTGTACCAGATATACTTTTCCGTCTTCATCCCAAAGCGGGCAGGTATCGATGATTCCTTTTCCCGGTTTAACCAGAACAGGTTCCGTCCACGGACCTTGCGGGTCTTTGGCTTTTACCATGAAAGCGCCTTGGTCCGGGTCTCCCCAGAAGATATAAAACTCTCCGTTATGGTGGCGGATACTGGGTGCCCAGACACGGTTGCCGTGTTCCGGACGTTCCGGTGTTTCAATAGGGGTGAGGGCATAGGGAACAGCAGCTCCGATAATCGTCCAGTTCACTAAATCCTTGGAATGTAGAATCTGCAATCCCGGCAGACAGTTGAAGCTGGAAGAAGTCATATAGAAATCATCTCCTACGCGGCAAGCGTCCGGATCGGAATAATCGGCATAGAGCACCGGATTCTTGTATTTACCATTTCCGAGATCGGAAACCCATACTTCGGATACATAGTTTTTCTGTGCTACCGCAGTGAAAACAGTTAGCAGGCAAAAAGCTAAAGTCTGTGTCAATCGTTTCATGATATAGGTATAATAGTTTGATATTAAAGATTCAGTTGAAGTCTCTCAATGGGGCAAAGGTAAAAAAAAGACTCCGCACAAAGGAGTAATAATTGTGCAGAGTCGGTATAAAAACTGGTAAATACTCCAGTATTTGATTGTTTAACTGTATTTGTATGCTTTGTTTAATGAATATCTTTTATTTTGACCGTTACCGGATGTGCCAATTCTTCTTTCCATTCGCGGAGATAAGCGAACCATGCTTCCGGTGTCTTATAGCCGAAAGTTTCTTTCATGGAAGTGAAAGTGGTGTGATACTGTAAGTATTTGCTTCCCGGAGATGTGATGGTGTAGAGGTAGTTGTCTTTGTCTTTCTCTTCCGATTTCACATATCGTTGGGGAATGCAGGTCCCAAGACCTACTGTTTCTTTGGCATATTTCACGGTATCGTTTACCGGCCAGTCTGTTCCCCAACTGCCGACAAGCCCTTTGTGATCCGAGTAAGATTCTGCGGTACCGACAATATCCTGAACGCCTGTACAGAACACTTCGTTCTTAATCGGCTCGTCGAAGAATGCCTCGATACGAAGATCACGGTGTCCGGCATAGAGTGTGTAACGGGTCATCATGTCCAATTCCGCATTTTGATATTTCCAGCCTGTCACTTCGATTTCTGCGATGACACGCACCGGACCGTAAGAGATGATACGTTCCGTACGGGTAGCCACCGGAGTGATATGAGTTGCTTTCTTTCCGTCCCATCCTTTGAAAGCACCCGGACCGCAACTGTCGAATACCCGGAGGACATCGTCACCGAATCCTCTTGCTAACTGTTCGTCAGTAGGGTAGAACTGAGATTCTTTGATTTCCAGTCCTTTATTGAACTTACCGTAGATATCCGGTGTCTGTTTTTCGTTAAAGTAAAGACGATAGCCTACCAGTTCCGATTCCAGTACAGGACCATGAGGACGGACCATACTATATATATTACTTGTACCAGGGACAGTGATTGCCTGTACTGACTGATGCTTTCCTTTTCTCGGGTCAGCAATGAACATTTCCGCATAAACCCGTGCCGGATAGGTTTTCGTACTCTTTTCAGAAGACAGGGTTACCTGAAATGTTTTTCTTCCGTGAGCAGGGAGGCTGGTAACGAATGCCAGTTCATCCATCTTACGGTCTCTGTTCAGGTCGTCCAGCTGAGAAGGAATTTCAGTGCTTCCTTCCATTACTACGGCAGACTTTACTTTAAATCCGGTATGCAAGTCACGCAAGTTGATTACTACCGGTTCATCCGTCTTGGCACGGTTCCAGTTATTGTTTACTTCTACAGTAATGGTTTTCTCCTGTTTTTGAGCCCAGGCGGACAGAGAGCAGCACCCGACAAGGAGTGTGATGATAAAAATATTCTTCTTCATGATTTTAAGGCATGATATTATACGTCGTATTTCTTTCTGCAAAAGTAATTGAAAAAATAGCAGACCGGCTTATCTTTGGAAGATAAATTAGTCTGCTATTTGAGCTTTTTACTCTATATAATGATTTTGTGGTTTTCTGTGGTGGAATCTCTTATTTGAAATTCAATATCTGTCCTTTGGCGTCAATCTCTTCATAAGTCTCTCCATCGACTTTCAGATTCTTGGCGCTTTTGACATTCAGTATATTCTTTCCTTTGGTTGATTCTACATAAATATTTTCGAGTGTGACACCGTCTACCTGACTGATAACGACTCCGTCAGTAGCTTCCGTCATCACAACATTCTTCACAGTTACGTTACGGATAGGCATTTCCGGAAGTCCGTTGAAGAACATCGCACGTCCCGAACCTCTGCAAATGACATTTGATATATGAATATCACGGAACGCAGGAGTCTCTTCGGTTACAGGAGGAATCGCCGTCTTCATACGGCTCAGCAGATCTTCTTCCGATTCTTCTCCGGCTCCTTTGCCACCATAGAACAGGTCGAAAAGTAACGGTTCGTTCGGTATATTGATCATATTGATGTTATTGATATAGATGTTTTCTACAACACCGCCACGTCCGCGGGTACTTTTGAAGCGCAGACCTACATCTGTTCCCAGGAATGTACAATCTTCTACATAGATATTCTTCACACCACCGGACATTTCACTGCCTACTACAAATCCGCCATGCCCATGTAGTACCGTATTATTCTTTACGATTACATTCTGGCAAGGTTCTCCGCGACGGCGGCCGTTTTCATCTTTACCCGATTTGATACAGATAGCATCGTCTCCCGCATCGAATACACTATTCAGGATCAGTGCATTCTTGCAAGATTCCAGGTCGAGTGCATCTCCGTTCTGAGAATACCAGGGATTGATTACCTGAATATTATTCACTGTAAAGTCTTCGCATGACAACGGATGCAGACACCAGCTCGGTGAGTTCTTGAAAGTGACTCCTTCCAGCAAAATCTTCTTGCTTTTCACGAAACTCAGTAATACGGGGCGCAACCATGCACGGATTTCATTCCATTCTTCGTCCGTGTTGATGCCTTCGGGCACATTGAAGTCTTTGCAGGCCATTGCACCTTTCAGTGAACCGGCGGTAGGATACCATATTCTTTCCTGTTCATCAAGTACACCACCCGATTTTACCAGTTTATTCCATTGCGAAGCTGTTAGTTTTTCTTTCTTCACCGGACGCCAGCAGTCTCCGTTTCCGTCAAATATTCCATATCCTGTGATAGCGATATTCTCGGCATTACGAGCAGAAATCGGTGATTGACAGCGGCGTGTTTCCAATCCTTCGAAAGAAGTGGGAATGATAGGATATGCTTCAAAGTCACCGGTGAAGAGTACCAGTGCATTGCGTTCTGTATAAAGATTCACGTTGCTGAGCAGTTCGATAGGTCCGGTCAGCCAGGTGCCTTCCGGGATGATCACTTTACCTCCGCCACGTTGGTTCACCTCTTTTATAGCATCGTTGATTGCTTTCGTATTCAGGGTCATTCCATCCCCCTTGGCTCCGAATTTAGAGATATTTACCTCATAAGCGGGAAAAACCGGCTGCTGTACTTTCGGCATTTCGAAAGGTAAATTCTGGTAAATGGTGTCATCTATTGCGTTTTCGCTTATTGCGCACTCACTTTGTTTGCATCCCGAGACAAACGGCAAACAACATACGACCATCCAGAGGAGTCTTCTTGTCATTGTGTTCATTTAGTAACTTTTCTATAGGGTTATACATTTATTGTTTTTCTGGTATTCTCTTTCGATTTCTAAGATGGCTTCTCATAACTCTTATCTCCCTCCGCAGGCGACCTCTCGCAGGCAGCCTGCCGGAAAGGAATAAGACAAATTCATGTTAACCTAATTCTAACCTTAAAATAAATATTATGAAAAAACCTCTTAATTATCATTGGCAAAGATAAGGGGGAAACTTCAGGCAGATGTGGAGTTATTGATAGAATACGTGTATTTTTTGTCATTTATGTCTAATATTTGCACACTTCTCGTGTTTTTATGCAGAAAGATACTATCTTTGCACAAAATTTAACTATTAGAAGATATGAGTAACAACTTGTTGAAAGGAAAAAGAGGAATTATCTTCGGTGCACTGAACGACCAGTCTATCGCCTGGAAAGTAGCAGAGCGCGCCGTGGAAGAAGGTGCAACTATTACATTATCAAATACTCCGATGGCTATCCGTATGGGTGAAGTCAATGCATTAGCTGAAAAACTAAACTGTCAGGTAGTGCCGGCAGATGCCACCAGTGTGGAAGATCTGACGAATGTATTCAAGACATCTATGGATATATTGGGCGGACAAATTGATTTTGTATTGCACTCTATCGGTATGTCTCCTAACGTGCGCAAGAAACGTACTTATGATGACCTTGACTATGGAATGTTGGACAAGACATTGGATATTTCGGCTGTATCGTTCCATAAAATGATTCAGTCCGCCAAGAAACTGAACGCTATTGCGGAATATGGTTCTATCGTAGCTTTGAGTTATGTCGCTGCTCAGCGTACTTTTTACGGCTACAATGACATGGCAGATGCTAAAGCCCTGCTGGAATCTATCGCACGCAGTTTCGGGTACATCTACGGTCGTGAGCATAGCGTACGTGTGAATACGATTTCACAGTCGCCTACCTTTACTACTGCCGGTTCGGGAGTGAAAGGTATGGATAAGCTGTATGATTTCGCTAACCGTATGTCTCCGCTTGGAAATGCAACAGCTGACGAATGTGCGGATTATTGTATCGTGATGTTCTCCGACCTTACCCGTAAAGTGACTATGCAGAACTTATTCCATGACGGTGGTTTCTCCAGCGTAGGTATGAGTCTTCGTGCAATGGCTACTTACGAAAAAGGACTGGATGAGTACATGGACGAAAATGGTAATATCATTTACGGATAAAAGGTTATGAAACTACGGATCTCTCTTCTTACTATATTAATAGGTATGCTTTTCGCCTCCTGCGGCTTAAGCACAGGAAAGGTTGCGGAGCAGAAGGAAGAAGGGATTTCTGTTCTGAGATACGATAAGCTGTTGAGCGAATATGTTCGCTCCAACAGCTTTTCCGCTATGCAGAAACTGACAATGGACTATCGTCAGCCGACAAAGATTCTGATAGAAGATGTACTGTCTATCGGTACGGTGAAGGACGACACCATTTCTCAGCGTTTGCAAAAATTCTACTCGGATAGCACCTTGCTTCGTTTGCTGAGCGATGTAGAAGCTAAATATCCCAATCTTGACGAAGTAGAAAAAGGACTCACCAAAGGATTCCGGAAGCTGAAGAAGGAAGTCCCCGATACGAAAATACCATTTATTTATTCGCAGATATCCGCATTCAATGAATCGATCATTCTGGTAGATACATTGCTGGGAATCAGCCTCGATAAGTATATGGGAGAAGACTATCCTCTCTACAAACGTTTCTACTATGACTATCAATGTACCTCGATGCGTCCGGAACGGATTGTGCCGGATTGTTTCGCATTCTATCTCCTTAGCCGTTACGAAATGAACTATCATGAAGGTACTTGTCTGGTCGATCTGATGATGCATTCCGGCAAAATCAATTATGTGGTGCAGCATCTGCTTGGTTATGACGATATTGGCCAGGCAATGGGATACTCGGATCAGGAGAACGAATGGTGCAGGAAGAATGAGAAGGATATCTGGGAGTATATCTGTGCAAACGATCATCTGCACGCACGTGACCCAATGGTGATCCGCTACTATATGAAACCGGCGCCGACTGTTGATATGCTGGGAGGACAAGCCCCTGCATTGATCGGTTCGTGGGTGGGAGCACGGATTATCGCATCCTACATGAAAAAGCATAAAGATCTTAAAATAAAGGATCTGTTAGAGCTTACCGATTATCAGAGTATGTTCGAAGAGTCCGGCTACCTGAAACTCTAGCCCATACCTATTACTTATTACCTATTATTATCACCTATTACCTAAAGTGGAAACTGCTCTTTACCTGTTGCCCGTTACATTGGGCGATACACCTCTTGAACAGGTGTTACCTTCTTATAATACGGAGATCATTCGTGGTATCCGGCATTTTATTGTCGAAGATGTTCGTTCTGCCCGTCGCTTTCTGAAGAAGGTTGATCGGGAAATAGATATTGATTCACTGACTTTTTATCCTTTGAATAAGCATACTTCTCCTGAAGATATATCCGGTTATCTGAAACCTTTGGCGGGTGGAGCCTCAATGGGGGTGATTTCGGAGGCGGGCTGTCCTGCCGTTGCCGATCCGGGAGCAGATGTGGTTGCCATTGCCCAGCGCCAGAAACTGAAAGTGATTCCTCTGGTAGGACCTTCCTCTATTATTCTTTCTGTGATGGCTTCGGGATTCAATGGACAGAGTTTTGCCTTTCATGGCTATCTGCCGATAGAACCGGGAGAACGGGCTAAGAAACTGAAAACACTGGAGCAGCGTGTCTATGCTGAAAGTCAGACACAGCTATTCATCGAAACTCCTTACCGGAATCATAAGATGATAGAAGATATCTTGCAGAATTGCCGTCCGCAGACAAAACTATGTATTGCTGCCAATATAACTTGCGAAGGCGAGTTTATACAAACCCGCACGGTGAAAGACTGGAAAGGGCATATTCCCGAATTGTCTAAGATTCCCTGTATTTTTCTCTTATACAAATAACATCTTTCAGGTGTTCGTATTCATCTTCGAAGCAACTGCTGAAAAAGCCTTTGCCCATATTTTCTTCTATCTGTTTGAAACTCCATAGCTTACTGTTCTTGAAACGGGGAGTGCAAAGGATAGAATCATCTTTGATATCGACGATGAAAAGATAGATGAGCCGGTTGGTTGTTTCATTCTCGAAGTGATAGACAATGTTAAACTCCGGCTTGAAGTCTTCCGTTGCGTGTGGAAGCGCATTGTGCACCAGGCGGTTTACTCCTTCCGTGAGGGATTCACCATAGCGGAGATAGCATTCCATTGGTATGTCTGTTTTCCCTTTATCCAGGATGGCATTCATCGGTCTATCGCAAAGAAACAGCATCCCGTGAGTAGATACGGCTATTCTTATGACCGGATTGATATAGGCATTCTTATAGTTGAGGGCTTCTATGGCAAGGCTTCTTCCGATGACATCTCCTTTTGTGTTGACTATGGGCACGTATTCCGTGTGCGACATCAGATGGTTGAAATACCGGATAGCAATCTGATTGAACAGGATACTCATCACAAATACGACAGGGGGAAATACCTTATAAAGTATCACCATGCTTGTCTGGCTTAAAGGGTCCTGACTGGCAACGACAATACTGATAATAATAAAATGCAGGATACCGAAGATCAATGCAAAACGGGCCGAAACAACTGCCGCCTCTGCTCCTTGCGCATACAAGCGCTTATTGCAGGAGCCTATCTGTCTCAGAAAGTGGTTGATAAATCTCTTTTTATGCATATAGAGTATCAGCATCGGAATGAGGATACTGACTTCCAGGGTAAGAGGCAGAGCACCTGGCGGAACATAGTCACCGGGAATCAAGGCTGCAAGTGACAGCAGTGCTAGCATTCCGGTGGCAATATAAAGAATAAAATTAGGAATTAGCGCTCCTTTACGGTGTAGTAATAGGTATATCCCTACGATACCTATACCAGTACCGATGTAAATAGCCGTGTCTTGCGTTATAAATTCACACAATAAAATGGAAATAATAACGGGGATAAAACCCAATGACATGTTAAACGCGGAAGAAAGTGTTCCTTTATGATCCATCTTTATGTTTATTTGCCGGTTTTACCTATAAAACAAATAGGGAATGTGTTTTGTTTTCTATCGAATGTGTTTCTCTGCATGATAGGATGAACGAACGAGAGGAGCACTCTCTACAATGCTGAATCCTTTCTTTAAACCGATGGTTTTGTAAGTGGCGAATTGTTGTGGCGTCACATACTCGGCAACCGGATAATGCCGGTGTGTAGGCTGCAAATATTGTCCTATCGTAAGAATCTGGCAGCCGACTGCCAGCAGGTCGTCCATAATGGTTTCCACTTCCTGTGGAGTTTCTCCCAACCCCACCATAATACCGCTTTTTGATTTTGTTCCGCTTCGGGCGATGTGGCCGATCACTTGCAGGCTGGTATCATAGTTGGCCGCACTGCGAACCAGGGGACTGATGCGTCTTACCGTCTCCATATTATGGGAAATGATGTCGGGATTGGCTTCTATCACTAGGTCTACCAGTTCCATTCTAGCCTGAAAATCGGGTATCAGTACTTCGATTGTGGTCTGCGGATTCAGTCGTTTGATCTCACGAATGGTATGTGCCCAATGTCCGGCTCCCAGATCGGGAAGGTCGTCACGGTCTACCGAGGTAACTACCGCATGATCTAGTTTCATAAGAGCGATAGACTCCGCTACGTGTGTCGGTTCGTTGGCATCCAGTGGATGCGGGCGTCCGGTTTGTGTGTTGCAGAATTTGCAGCTGCGGGTACAGATGTCACCGCCGATCATAAATGTGGCAGTTCCTTTTCCCCAGCATTCTCCCATGTTGGGACAACGCCCACTGCTGCATATCGTATGCAGGCAGTGGGAGTCGACAATTCTTTTAGTTTCGGTGTAACGGTCGTTGGCACCGATATTTATTTTCAGCCATTCAGGCTTGCGCACTCTGTCAGCCATTACAAATTGTTCAGGAAGAAGTTGGTCAATCGTGTATATAGATGCTGACGGGTGTTGCCGCCGTATATGCCATGATTACGATTGGTATATACTTGCATATCAAATTGTTTACCCAACTGCACCAGATGCTCGGCATATTCTGCACAGTTCTGGAAGTGAACATTATCGTCTGCCATACCATGTACCAGCAACAGATTGCCGTGCAGTTTGTCAGCCCGTGTGAAAGCGGATGATTCTTTGTATCCTTCTGCGTTTTCTTTCGGGGTGCGCATGAAACGTTCTGTATATATAGTGTCGTAGAAACGCCAGTCCGTAGGTGCGGCAACAGCTACACCGGCTTTGAATACCGGAGTTCCTTCGCTCATACTCATCAATGTCATGTATCCGCCATAGCTCCATCCCCAGATACCGATACGGTCTTTATCCACATACGGCTGTTTGCCTAAATAGAGAGCTGTTTCGACCTGGTCTTTGGCTTCTTTCACGCCGATTTTGAGATAAGTGCACTTCTCGAACGCTTCTCCGCGGCCTCCTGTACCACGACCGTCTACACATACAACGATATAGCCGAGGCTGGCCATGTAAGTCTCCCAGCTGATTCCCCAAGTATCCAGAACTTGTTGTGACCCCGGACCGCTATACTGGTACATCAGCACCGGATATTTCTTGGATGCGGAGAAGTTGACAGGCTTCATCATCCATCCATTCAAAGTTACCCCGTCCGTAGTCTGGAAGGTAAAGAACTCTTTTTGCGGGATGGCATAGCCGGCTAACGTTTGTTTCAACTGGTCGTTGGTGATAAGCGTTTTTAAGGTTTTGCCTGTGTTGTCATTCAGCGTAACTAGCATAGGAGTATCCAGATTCGAGAATTTGTTCATATAATACTTCATCGATTTGCTGAATAACGGCGTATTGGTTCCTTCACGTTGAGACAACTTTGTCTTTTTGCCTTTCTTATCAATCTTGTAGACTGCTTTACGCAAGGGGCTTTCCTCATTGCTGGTATAATAGAAAGAGCCGTCTGTTGCGTCATAACCCAGAAAATCCTTCACTTCATATTTGCCATTGGTTACTTTCTTGATAAGGTTTCCCCCCATGCTGTACCAGTAAAGATGGCTGAAACCGTCACGTTCGCTAAGCAAACTGAAAGTTTCCGGATAGAACTTGATATTATCGAACACGTTCTCCTTAATATAATAAGGTGACTCATCACGCAACACTAACTTGCAGAGCGTTGAGCGCGGATCGGCAAAATAAAGGTCGAAACGATCCTGATGGCGGTTCAATGTCATAACGGCAAGTTTGCTGGCATCTTTCGTGAAGCGGATGCGGGGGATATATCCGTCTGCATCTATCGGAAGCTTCATGGTGCGGGTCACGTGCGATTTGATGTCGTACGTACGTACTTCTACTTTCGAGTTCGGGTATCCGGCTTTCGGATACTTGTAGGTGTATTCTCCCGGATAATCTTTCAAAGGAGTAATCTGCGGTGCTTCTCCCGCGAACATCGGAAAAGAATAGGAAGGAACTTCCGACTCGTCGAAGCGGATGAAAGCAATCATGGTATTATCGGCACTGAACTCCAGGGCGCGGTTGAAACCGAACTCTTCCTCATATACCCAGTCGGGGATACCGTTGAGAACCATATTTTGCTTGCCATCTTCGGTCACCTGGCTTTCGCTGTTACCGTAGAGCAGCTTTACGAGAAATATATTATTGTCACGCACGAAAGCGATCATCGTTCCGTCTGGAGAAAAGACGGGGACCTGTTGAGGTCCGCCGTCGGACAGCCGTTCAATAATGTTGTTTGTCGTAACTCCCTTATCATTTCGTTTCAAAGGGTATATATAATGCACAGCTGTGTATGAATGCCGGTATATCGGGGTCGTTTTGGTAGCGATCAGTAATTTGTCACCATCGGGTGAGAACTGATAGCTGTCGAAATTCTTGAAGTCACATTCGCGTGCCTGGTTCACGTCAAAGATCACCTCTACCTTTTCTCCTGTGCGGAATGAGTATTTGATGATTTGCGTACCATCGGCGTTCATTTGTGTGTAGTGCTCTCCATCTGGTGTGGGGATGACTCCCTGAATATTTTCCGGGCGGAAGCGTCCGGAGGTAATATCTTTTAAATCAAGTGCCTTTTGTCCTTGTGCCATTCCGGCGAGGCAGAGAAGGCAGAGGAGCAGGGCTAAACTTACTTTTCTCATTTTATAAATCGTTTTATATTTTACTTGTTTAAGGGGGTTAAGTTCATACCCTGCAAAAATAACAATAAACTTAAATACCTCAAAGTACATCCTGTTTTTGTTTGAATTAAACCCTTATTTTCTTACGCCTTTTAAATTTGTTTAGTATCGGATGACTGCTGTTTAGTTAAAAATGATGTATTGCGGAGAAAAAAGAGTCTTTCCCCTTGCATTATCAGAATGAAAAGTGATATATTTGTGATATCAAAATAATATCAAAATTTAGTCCTATGAATGCAAAAGAATTTCAGTACAATGACGTGGTTATTAATGGGTTTGTAGCCTTGTTTGTTAATTTGGCGATACTGCCTCTTCTGATTGTGATGAGCTTTATCCTTTTTAAAGGAAGTATTGTTTTGTTCCTGCTGTTGATCCTCTTTCTTGCAGCAGCTATTCTGATGATTCCCGGATATTTTTCTCAGGAACCGAACGAAGCCCGGGCTATGGTATTCTTCGGAAAGTACAAGGGTACCTTTACCGAAACCGGTTTCTTTTGGGTGAATCCTTTTATGAATAAGAAAAAGCTCTCTTTGCGTGCCCGTAATCTGGATATAGAACCTATCAAGGTGAATGATAAGATTGGTAACCCCATTCTGATAGGACTGGTGCTTGTCTGGAAACTGAAGGATACGTATAAGGCCATGTTCGAAATCGATGCACAGACGATGGCGGATAATAAAGGAACCGGACAGATGAGCGTAACCGTTGCCGGACGAATGAATGCTTTTGAAGATTTTGTGCGTGTGCAGAGTGACGCTGCTCTCCGTCAGGTGGCAGGATTGTATGCTTACGATGATAACGAAGCGAATTCGGATGAATTGACATTGCGGAGCGGTGGCGATGAAATTAATGATCAGTTGGAACACCAGCTTAACGAACGTCTGGCGATGGCCGGAATGGAAATAGTGGAAGCCCGTATTAACTATCTGGCTTATGCTCCGGAGATTGCAGCCGTCATGTTGCGTCGTCAGCAGGCTTCGGCCATTATCAGTGCCCGTGAAAAGATTGTGGAGGGTGCCGTATCAATGGTACGTATGGCTTTGCATAAACTTTCTGAAGAAGAAATTGTTGAATTGGACGAGGACAAGAAGGCGGCGATGGTCAGCAATCTGCTTGTAGTTCTTTGTGCGGATGAGGCTGCACAGCCGGTAGTCAATACAGGTACGTTGAATCATTAATAAATAAAAACAGAAGGTAAGAAGGTAGTGGCTAAAAAAGAATCTTCAATAAAGAGTTTTGTTTTGCGTGTAGATGCCGAGACAATGGATGCCATCGAAAAATGGGCAGCCGATGAGTTTCGCAGTACCAACGGACAACTTCAGTGGATTATTGCCGAAGCGCTGAGAAAGAGCGGTCGGCTGAAAAAGAAATCCGCTAAGGCAGGGAATGCTCCGTCCGAATCTTCCGATCAGGCATAACCTTTTTTAGATAGAATTGATAAGGATTATTGGAAGATATTCGATATCTTTGTGAAAAGTACTTTAAATATTACCGCTATGAATTCGAAGAGAAAAGATTTGCAGTATGCTTCTGTCTTCCTGTTGGCCGTAGCATTGACATTCCTGATGGGAAAAGGTGATAACCTGTGGTTGATATCATGGGGTGACTTGATACCGAGTCTGTTTGTGCTGTTCATTGCGGGTGATTGTCTGCACAGTTCCCTGCTCCGTATTAAACGTGGCGAGGAAGCAGGAGGTTCCCGTTGGAGTACCTGCTTTGCTTTTCTGATATTCAGCATTGTTTTCATGGGCGATTTATTCTTCATCGGCCATTTTATCATTGATAAATTACTGGGATAATAAGGGAGATGTAGCCTTACTTTTCAGATAAACAACCCTATATTCTTGTGTTATCTATCGGATAAGGTCGTGTGATATAAGTTCAATTGTTATCGTGCCACTCGGGTGAACAGATCGTTTCACCCGGGTGGCACGATCTGTTCACTAGAGTGCACAGGCCTGTGCACTCTAGTGGAACGATGAAGATGTCGGTAAGAAAACAGAGGTATGTAAGGGAGATAAGATAAGGATGTAGGTAAGAGATGCTAAGAAGATAGGTAGTATCATCTGTAAAGGACAGCCGGATGAAGGTAAGATAACGGTATACTGTCCGAAAAATCATGAGAGATAAGTTGAAATAGAATGAGAGATACCGATGATGAAAGTATCTCTCATTTTGTATCTTGTTAGTTCTCTGATATTTATAAGAAAAGAATGAGAGTATGAGAGATAAAAACATAATTCTTTTCTGAGAGGCTGGGGGAATGGATGGATAAATCCCGATAGAATCTGAGTTTAATGCCAATATGTAAATAGGTATACCTTGCCGCAATTGTTAGAAAAGAAGATAAACTAAAGCATTTAGTTTACTTTAACTATGAAAATTAGTTTATGAACTAAAACTTCTCGTTATTTGCAGTAAACAATGTTGTAAATATGAAAGGATTAACAGTAAAAGAAGAGGAATTGATGGGGTATTTCTGGGAGAAAGGCCCTTTGTTTGTGAAAGAAATGTTGGCTTTCTATGAGGAACCGAAGCCTCATTTCAATACGTTATCTACAATTGTTCGCGGGCTTGAAGATAAGGGATTCCTGGCTCATCATACTTTTGGGAATACTTATCAGTACTATCCCGTTGTCAGCGAAGAAGATTTTCGTAAAGGGACATTGCGGAATGTAATCAGCAAGTATTTCAATAATTCATATTTGAGCGCTGTTTCATCTCTGGTCAAAGAGGAGGATATTTCTTTGGATGACTTGAAAAGGCTTATAAACGAGGTGGAACAAGCTCATCAGAAATAATAAAGAATAACACAATCTAATACAAAACAATACTATGCACATTTTCTTCCTCATATATATGTTGAAAACAGCGCTTTGTCTGTCTGTTTTTTATTTATTCTACCGCTTGTGGCTAGGCAAGGAGACATTTCATCGATTCAACCGGATGGTGTTGATCGGGCTTATATTGGTTGCATTTGTCATTCCTTCGCTCAAAGTTTCACAGAACTTCCATTTACCACAGATTGAGCAAGTGTTTGAACGTCTGAATATTCCGGAAGAAGAAACGGAGCAAGAACATGATTTGCAGAAAATGGAGCAGGTCACAACAACTACGTTACATACACAATTAGAGAAAGAAAGGTCTGATTTCACTATTTTGACCCTTGGCAATTTGGGATTTCTGTATCTGGGTGGAGCATTGCTGTTATTGTTGCGTTACATATTTTCCATAGCATGTATATACCGTTTGATTCGTAACAGTGAGAAGAAGTGTTGGAAAGGAAAAATCAGATTGGTGGTCCATCAGCAAAATGTGGCACCGTTTAGTTGGAGACACTATATTGTGCTATCCCGGCAGGACTTGGAGGAGTATGGCGAAGAAATTATAGCTCATGAGTATGCGCATATCATGCACAAACATTTCCGGGACCTATTATTGGCGGAGATTTGCCTTTTGTTCCAGTGGTTTAATCCTGCAATGTGGCTATTCAGAAAAGAATTGAAAACTGTACATGAGTTTGAAGCAGATGAATCAGTTCTGAAAGCAGGGATTGATGCAAAGAAATATCAGCTTTTATTAATTCAAAAGACTGTTGGAACAAGGCTGTATTCTATGGTGAATAGTTTTGATCACAGTTCACTTAAAAAACGTATTACTATGATGTTGAAGAAAAAATCAAATCCTTGGAAATTATCAAAATACTTGATAGTATTTCCGTTGGCAGCTATTACAGCTGTTCTTTTTGCCCGTCCGAATCTTCTGAATATGAATAATCAGGAGGGAAATGCATTCATACAGGATACATTGGATGTGAGACATTTCGAAGAGATTCTGGTTTCTAAGAGTTATGCAGAATCGGACACTGTACAAATTATAGAAATCGATACTCTAAAAATGCATATCCCTGTGGGATATGCAGGATGGTCAATTTCGGAATCAAGTTCTGATGATAATGTCATCAGTTATCGGAAAGGTGTTTACCAAAAGGAGAAAGGAATACTACGTTTGTCTTCCACTACTCCGTGGACAGAAAGTGACTTGGCGGATTTTGTTCATCGGGTAAAAAAAGGAATGCTTAAATCGTTGAATGAACTCTATGGAGTTAAAAAGCAGCAGAACGCTCATCCTGCACTTGCTCATGAAGTGAAGACCTCTCATACTGTGAAGTGCATTTATTATGTGAAGGATTTCTTTAAGATTTATTGTACGGATGGAGGAACCGGGCATGATGGACAGCTTATTCTTTTGGATGGAAAAGAAATTTCTTACCAGCAGTTGAAGAGCTTATCTCCGGATGATCTGTTGCATGATGTATGGGAAATTTTGCCGGAGTCGACGAATCTGGAATCTAAGTTTGGTAGTAAAGCCAAGAAAGGCATTTGGGTGTTGGCATCTAAAAAGAATCCTTCCTATTTGGAGGAGTTTGAGAAGAAATTGGCAGAGAACTAACTGGAATTAATCTATATATGGGATTCTTTTTCGTCTATATACTAAAATCGGGGGTGTGCCTGTCATTGTTTTATTTGTTTTACAGGCTGCTGTTGAGTAAAGAAACGTTCTACCGTTTTAACCGGATTGCGTTGTTGGGCATTCTCGTGTTTTCTTTGTTGCTTCCGCTGATTGAAGTGACCAAGGCGCCGCAGAATGAAATAAATCAGGCAGTACTGACAATTGAACAACTACTTGTTATGGCAGAGAATCATCAGGAAACCCAGGTGACAACAGTAGTGGAAGGAGATGATTTGGTAGATACGTGGAGAAGCCCAGTGCATTGGATAGAAATAGTTCTTCTATTTTATATAGCGGGCATATTTTTCCTTGTTTGCCGGAATGTCTATTCTTTATTCCGTCTTGTTCGGTTAATGAATACGGCGCAACGGAGACAGATAGATAAACATACTGTTTTGTTGGTTCATGACCGGAATGTGGCACCCTTCAGTTGGATGAAGTTTGTTGTGATTTCACGAACTGATTTGGAGGAGAACGGACGTGAAATACTGATTCACGAATGTGCGCATATCAGAAAGCACCATTCTTGGGACTTGCTCATAGCAGATATCTGTATATTCTTTCAGTGGTTTAATCCTGGAGCGTGGTTATTGAAACAGGAATTGCAGAATATCCATGAATACGAAGCCGACGAAGCGGTCATTAATGAGGGTATAAACGCTAGAGATTATCAATTATTATTAATAAAAAAAGCCGTTGGCACAAGGCTCTACTCTATGGCCAACAGCTTTAATCACAGTAAACTTAAAAAACGTATCACTATGATGTTAAAAGAAAAATCGAATCCTTGGGCACGTTTGAAGTACTTATATGTACTTCCGTTGGCAGCTATTGCAGTAACCGCTTTTGCCCGTCCCGAAATCTCTGAAAAGGCTGATGAGATTTCTGCCGTCAAAGTTAATGATTTGGCTGCAATTGTAGAAGCAAAAGTGGAAGAAATCACCAAAGATGTGCTGAAAGATTCCCTGAAAGCTAAGCCCTATGTAGTGCCTGAGAAATCAAAAATGTATGGAGGACGTTGGGTTTCTAAGGATTCATCGACTGTATATTCAGCAGATTCAGTTGTAATATTCAATGATTCCGTTGCTTCCAAGCGAAGTTCGGTTGTTTTATATGGTGGCCGTTTTGAACGGATATCGGAATCAAATAAGCCTCTTATATTGGTAGATGGTAAGGAAATATCTAAAGATACATTGTATTCGATAATGAATGATGAAGCTAACCCGAATCGAATAAAGACTGTGTCTATATTACGTAGTGATGCGGCCCTTTCTATCTATGGCGAGAAAGGAAAACATGGTGTTTATGATATTGAATTACTGCCGAATGCGGATAACCACTTTCGAATTACTAAAACTCAGGCTAAATTTAAGACTAAAACCGAATCATTTCCTAAACAGAACTCTGTCCCCGGCATTGGCGGACTTCCCATGCGTGGTGTATATGATGGTGAGGAACCATTAGTAGTGATTGACGGTAAAGAAGTTTTGGAACCTAATGCTTTGTCTAAGATTTCTCCGGATCGTATAAAAAGCTTTTCTGTCTTGAAATCAGAGGCTGCTTTGGAGGCTTATGGTAAGAAGGCGAAGAATGGAGTGATTTTGATAGACTTGCTTTCTGAGGAGGAATATGAAGCTCGCAATAAGAATCCGCAACGTCCCTATAACAATGCCTGGGAGGTAGCGATGAATATAAAAGGTGATAAAACCGTCCCTACAAGGAAGATGGTATTCTTTATTGATGGTAAGGAAGCCTCGGAAGAAGAATTGAAAAATATTCCGGCAAATGAAGTACGTGGAGTATCACGTATTGAGAATAGCGGGGAGGGTAAAACTACGATCCGTGTTGAAACGGAAAGAAATTCGGATAAGTGGGTATTAGCTTCGGGTATTGTAATGGATAAGGAAGGAAAGCCTATGGAAGGAGTCACTATTACTATGTATGGAACTTCATCGTCTACAAAGACTGATGCAACTGGACACTTTGAGTTGAGAACTCCTAAAGACGCCTCTCTCCAGATTTCTCGGGGTGAGAAGGTTCTTTTCAGGACAAAAGCTGCAAAAGACATAAAAATCGTATTGGATAAATAACTTAGGAATCAATATACTTATAAAATGGTCATTCAGCGTCCTTATTATTTATACTAATCCGGGTTAAAACTATATTTGTCTCCTTTAAATATCAATGACTATGGGAATCTTTCTTATCTATATTTTGAAATCGGCGGTTTGTCTGTCTTTATTTTATCTGTTTTACAGATTGTTGTTAAGTAAGGAAACATTCCATCGGTTCAATAGGATAGCCTTATTAGGGATATTATTTTTATCCCTGCTGATTCCCTTTATAGAGGTGACTACTGCTCATCAGACCGAATTGAGTCAGACCGTACTGACAGTTGAGCAACTATTGATGATGGCGGAAGCTATGGATCCCGCGGAGGTGACGGTTGCACAGCCGGAGGAACTTTCCATTTCCTGGGTACAAGTTCTGTTGCTGTTTTATCTAGTTGGTATTATATTCTTTGCATGCCGTAATCTTTACTCTTTATCCCGTTTACTATTACTGATTAAATCGGGTAAACAAGAAAGGCTTGAAGGAGGAGTCAGACTGATTGTTCTGGAACGGGAGGTCGCTCCTTTCAGTTGGATGAGATATATCGTTATTTCCCGGAAAGATTTGGAAGAGGATGGACGCGAGATTCTGATTCATGAAATGGCACATATTCAGAATCGTCATTCCATCGATTTGTTGGTAGCTGATATCTGTATCTTTTTTCAATGGTTCAACCCCGGCATATGGCTGCTGAAACAGGAATTACAGAATATTCATGAATATGAAGCCGATGAAACAGTTATTAATGAAGGTATTGATGCAAAAGATTATCAGTTATTATTAATAAAAAAAGCCGTTGGCACAAGGCTCTACTCTATGGCCAACAGCTTTAATCACAGTAAACTTAAAAAACGTATCACTATGATGTTAAAAGAAAAATCGAATCCTTGGGCACGTTTGAAGTACTTATATGTACTTCCGTTGGCAGCTATTGCAGTAACCGCTTTTGCCCGTCCCGAAATCTCTGAAAAGGCTGATGAGATTTCTGCCGTCAAAGTTAATGATTTGGCTGCAATTGTAGAAGCAAAAGTGGAAGAAATCACCAAAGATGTGTCGAATATTACTTTTGGAGATTCACTGAAAAAGTTGGTAGTCACGGGTGATTCAATATTGAAGGAGAAGGGAACAATATCTATTTATGGAGAAAAAGGAAAGAATGGGGTGTTGGCTACTAAACTACTGCCGGATGAAGATAATCATTTTAAAATAACCAAAACTCAAGCAAAAATAAAGCCGGGAATGAATACATCTGTAGATAAATCGAAACTTATGGGTACCCATATTTGGGGGATATCTACGGTGGATTTGCGAGATAAAGATGTATTGGTGATCATTGATGGTAAAGAATCTTCTCGTACTGTGGTAGATGCTTTAGATCCAAGTCGTATTGAAAGTATTTCTATATTAGATGGAAAAGAGGCTACAGATATTTATGGAGATAAAGCGAAAAACGGGGCTATGGTTATTCAGTTACATTCAACCGCAGAACAAATATTGCAGAATAAGTACAAGATTGATGCTATTTCAAAAACGAGATTAGATGCTCTCAATCGTGGAAGTAAGAATTGGGGTGTAACGTTTCATTCAGTAAGTGGTAAGAAGCCGTTAGTTTATATAGATGGCAAAGAAGCCGTTGGCGAAGAAGCTTTATCCAGTGTCTCTCCGGAACGTATTAAAAGTATATCTGTAATGAAAGACAAAGCAGCTGTAGAGGTTTATGGAGAGAGGGGGAAAGATGGAGTAGTTTTAGTTGATTTGTTGACGGAAGAAGAATATCAGAATAAACAAAAATTTCCAAAACCTGCAAAGGTAAGGACTGAGAGCGAATCACCTAAAAAATCACACTTTTATATGGGGGGATCTCATGATGAGGAATGGCATGTTGCTCAAGCTAAAAAAAAGCCTTTGGTTATTATTGACGGTAAAGAAGCATTGGAAGAAGATGCTATCTCCAAACTTGCTCCTGATCGTATCAAAAACTTTACTATATTGAAAGATAAATCAGCTACGGATATTTATGGGGAAAGAGGGAAAAATGGGGTGCTGATTATCACTTTGTTTACAGATGCGGAATATGAGTTTAATAAAGCTAATCCGAAAAAGCCTTATGCAGATGCTTTGGAATTGGCAGAAAGCATGGCAAAAGATGTAGAAGGAGAAATTATTTATTGTATAGACGATGAAAAGATTAAGAAGTCTAAATTGAAAGGTATGTCTACCAAAAATATAAGATCGGTGTCTGTAAATGAAATGGATGGAACAAAGATTGTAAGATTGGAAACCGATAAATATCGTTCTGATTGGATTTCTGTAACTGGAGTTGTGACTGATGAAGAAGGAAAAACGATTGCGGCTACTGTGTTAGTAAAGGGAACAAATGATTATACTGTAGCTGATGCAGATGGTCGTTTTAAATTGAAAGCGCCTAAAAATGGGATACTTCGGATTGCTGATGTCAATAAGTCTGTTGCTGAAGTGAAAGTAAAACCTATGCTTAAAGTAGTTTTGAAAGATAAATGAGAGGATACTTTATTTGATTAAAAATGGGCAGTTATATCCTGTTGAAATAAAAATATGGAATAAAAGCGATATACACTATTACAATAGTTCGTTAAAAATTCTCCAAGCCTAAGCGGCTCTGGCAGTAAATAAAAT
>ERZ894220.41-NODE-41-length-152874-cov-13.8354_pt1 | contig 152874 bp, 140 predicted proteins | sample MGYA00380292_ERZ894220 | MGnify/ENA primary metagenome ERZ894220 (study PRJEB32331, sample SAMN06328446) | human gut metagenome | biome: human gut microbiome; feature: stool | host: Homo sapiens | collected 2014-12-05 ... | reverse complement strand
TTTTTTCTCTAAAAACACTCAAAAATTACATCGCAAGATGTGATTTTTGGAGCTGGCGACATTTTGTCGCCAGGCTCGTTATTTGTTGTATATCCATATACGGGTTCATTTTGTCATTCCATATATAAACCGATATTTCTGCATTTTTCAGTTCATTCGGTATTGTAAATTCTGCCGTTAAATCATCATTTGCGTTTACCGTTTCAACTCGTTTCAAAACATCATTTTCTTTGTATACAACATACATTTTTATATTTTCCGCCGACACTTGCTTGTCTAATATAATTTTCGCATTAACCTTGTCACCGTCTTTTGTAAACTCAACTTTGTTGCTTACAGTCGGTGTTGCCGTCGGTTCGACTGTCGGCTTAACAGTCGGTGTTGCCGTCGGTTCGGCGGTCGGCTTAACTGTCGGTGTTGCAGTTGGTTCTGTGGTTGGCTTAACTGTCGGTGTCGCCGTTGGCTCGGCTGTCTGCTTAACTGTCGGTACCGCCGTCGGTTCGGCTGTTGGTGTTGCTGTCGGTGTCGCCGTTGGTTCGACTGTTGGTGTTGCTGTCGGTGTCACAACTCCGACAATCAGTTTAAAGCTACGTTCAACATTTCCGCCTGCTGTCGGTGCAGTAACCGTTACATCATACACGCCCTCTGCAATATCATACATGTATCCAATCGTTGACGAATATTTCGACACGCTTATATTGTCCGTTATAGGTGCAAAGCACATATTAAGTTCCTCAAAATCACCCTCATAATTTCCGTCATCTGTCAACGTTGAATTTCTCGGGCCGTACGTTTTACCATTATATGAAACAGTATAAACAAGCGGTACCATACTTATATCATAAAAACCGCTACTCTCAAATTCCGTTTCAATCGGAATATCAAAATAACCTTGATTAACTTCAAGTGAAGTGTCATTAAACTCACTTCCTGTTATCCCAAAACTTTTCAAAACAACAGCTTCTTTCGTTTTAGTGCTCGTCTTAAAGCCGCCCACCGTCTTGTCAAGCGTCATATCAGATTGAGTGGCATACGGATTGAAAGTAAAACTTCCGTCACCCTTTGATGTCTTAATATATAACCTGTCATACTCGGCAATACCCGAAGAATTTACTCCGCCCGAAGTTTGAAATTCTGTCACACCGCTTAATGTACCGTTTACCGTAAGCAATCCGTCCTTTGCCAAAACAAGTGTACCTCCGCCGTAAAAATCATTTACACTGCATTCACCCAAGTTTGACATATCCAAAATTCCGTTTGAATTAATCTTTACGTTGACATCGTCATTAATCTCGGTAAGCTCAAGCATTCCGCTGTCAACCGTAAGCAAACCTATATTTTTCATTGCACTGCTGTACTGATACTCCGTTACCACACTGACATTTGCTCTGCCGCTACCGCAGTCGCCGTCAATCTCACAAATAGGACTGTTGCTCAAATTAATATTCACATTGCCCGTCACACCGTACACTGCCGAACCGGCAGTCGGTGCGGTCGGCTCATTATTCGGATCAAGGAAATTATCGGAATTATAATAACCCTCTTTCGCTCCGCAAGAATACACCTTACCGATATTTTTACCCGTCACACCGTTTATATCAATTTCAACATCTTTATCAAAACTGCCGTTGATACTTCCGGCATAAATATTTCCGAAATGCGTTTTATTACCGCTTAAAACTATCTTGCTTTTTTCTCCGACCGTCGGACTAAGGCTCACACCGTTTTTGTCGTACAACGTACCGCCTACAATATGTACTTCCCTTGTATTTTGAAAATATGTAACATTGTCAAGCGTAAGTGTATATCCGTTTGCCGCAATCAGTGCGTGATTGCCGTTTACAAGCGACAAAACCACATTTTTAAAACTCACGTTTCCGCCCAAAACCACACCCGCTTTGCGTATTGAAATCTCCGGTGCGGTATCGCTTTTTGAAGTGATTGTAACATTTTTGTTTATTACAAGCGGTTTATCGTCACTGCTGTTTACAAATGCGCCTTTTCCGCCGACACATATTGTACCGCCGTCCTCAACGGCATTTAATGCGTCCTCAAACAGATTATAAGGCGATTGTTCTGTTCCGTTTCCTGTGCTCGAACTGTTTCCGCCGGTAAATTCGGTGTACACCGTATTGTCACTTACCGCCATTACTATCGGCGGACAAAGTACTATACAAAGTATTAAAATCAATATATTTTTCAGTTTCATTAATTCGATCCTTTTTTCTTTTTTAGTAACATTATACTATTAAATCCGTCATTATACAAGTTTAAATCTGATAATTATAATTATCCGGCAACCTGTACTGTGACGGAACAATGCCGTATTGCTTTTTGAAAAGTTGCGAAAAATATCCGACGTCCTTATAATCAAGTCTTAATGCGATTTCGGTAATTTTCATTTCCGTATTTTTCAGTAACCACCCTGCACGTTTTAAGCGTACAGTTGTGATATAATCCACAAAGCGCATACCTGTCTGTGTTGCGAACACCGTACTTAAATACGAACTGTTCATATACAGCTTAGACGCAATAGTCTTTTGTTTCAGGTCACTTTCCGGATTGTTCAATATGTATAATATAACATCCTGCATTTGCGGATTTTGAACTTTGGGATATAATTCCCACACTTCGTTTGCAGTTTCGATAACCGCCCTTTCGGCGTCCTCGGTTCTCTCTATCCCCACATACTCCTTGACATCAATATGCGGAATATACAAATCAAGCCATTCGTTTTGCTTGAAAAGTTCGTTTACAACATTGTCGTATGTGCTGATAACCGCATTTTCCGCAAGCACGTTATCTGTAGCAATATTGTATATATCAGTGCGTGTATCGGCAAGCTGTTTTTCAAGATTGCCGCCGTGCTGTTCTATACAACTGAGTATTTCTTCGGAATGATAAACTTCTTCCTTCTTGTCAGTTCTGTTCTCTATGCGGTCGAAAATCGAACAGAACGACTTTTCAGTCAAAGGCTCTGTAAGATAATCAAACGCACCGTAAATTATACCCTGTCTTGCGTTTTCAAAATTCGGCTCACTGCTGAAAAGCACCACGCACGAACACAGCCTTTCACCTCTGATGTGCCTTAAAAGCTGAAGTCCGTCCATTCCGTCAATATCCGTTTGCATGACTGCCAAATCATAGTGCTGTTTTCTAACCTCATCATAAGCCGCCGCACCGTCTTTTGCGACCGCCGATATTTCAAATTCCGAATTTTCGCCCCAAATATTCATTCTTTTTATCTTTTTAGAAATATTTTCATCCTTAAAAACAAGCAATACCTTGTACATATAATCCCCTTCTCACACCGTATTTTTATATCATACTTATCCGATAGGTTTAATCATAACATATATTTTTTTTATTGTCAATTTAATATAGGAAATTTTTTTAATTTTTTTGTATTGTCATTTAACCGTATATATTATATAATTTTATAAAAACAATTTTTACGAACGGAGTTGTTGTTTTATGGAATTGAAGATAAAGAAAATATTTTTTAAATCATATATATTAAATACCGAAAATCAAACAGAATTTATAATAAAGAAAAACCTGAAAACATATGGTGAATATTCTGTCTGTAACAGCAGCGGTGAAATTGTTTATTCCGTAAAAATCGACCCTAAACCGCTCGACAAACGCATTAAATACGTCTTTACCGAACACGAAACACAAAACGAATTTTACGCGTGGGCAGACTACAAATGGAACGACACCGAAACAAACGGCTCTGCTTTAAAAAAGCTTTACGATATTTTCGTAACACCCCCGATTGAATTTTATATTGAGGCTGAAAGCTTTTTCGGTGAACTTTGTATAAGACGAAGTAAATTCAATAAATTCGATATTCTGATAAATAACAAACTCAAAGGTTTGATTACAAATCACAAAATTTCATGTGATGAAATCGACGATAAAGCACTTCTTGCAATGCTTTACGTTTTTTCAAAATTTGTTTCGGATAATGAAAAAGAACTTGTTTCCGCTAAAATTATGTAATACAAAAGGCTGTCGGCATTTCGCCGACAGCCTTTATTTTTTATTTTACGGTAACTTTTCTGTATGTATTAAAGTTTAACCATTTTTCAAAGAATTTGTTTTCGTCATCTCTTGTTGCATATTCCCTAAGGAAGTTCACAACTTTTTCTCTTGAATCAGCCTTAATTTCAAAACCGCGTCCGTTAATGACAGGGTAACCGTCGTATTCATAATTCTTTGTTTCGATAATATCGCCTATCTTCTTATTTCTGACTTTAACCGTAACTCCGTCACGAAGTACAATTATATCAAAGCTGTCAGGATATTTATAGCTTTCACCCTCTGTCGGAATTTTGTCACCGACAGTATAAGTCTTGTCAACAGGTTGATATTTAAGTACTGACAAGCTCTGTGGATCGTAATAGAATTCTTCAAAAATATCGCCTCTTGCCTCAAGGTTTTCAAACTTAAACGATGCTCTATCCGAGAAAGAACCGCCCTTTTCTTTAAGTTCGTCAACAACACCGCAAGCCGAAGTCATATTTGTCACACGGTCGATAAGAATTAATTCACCGAGTGTTCTGTGTTCTTCAAACAAGTCTGCAACAACAGCCTCTGTAAGCAAAATTTCGCATACCGCAATACCGTTTTTGCCTATTGTTTCCGCATTGATATGCTCACCTGTATTAACATCAATCGCATAATCAATACCTGCGACTATACCGGCGATTGTCTTTGTACCAATCTTTACAAGATAGTCTTTTCCGACTGTCAAAGGCTCATCGTCCATCCACAAAAGTGACGCTGTAAGACGCTTATAAGGTGCAAGGTTTGTACCCTTTACAAGCACACACCCTCTTGAAACGTCAACTTCTTTGTCAAGAGTAATTGTGACAGGCTGACCTTTAAATGCAGTTTCTGACTTCTTGTCACCTACATAAATTTCTTTTACATGAGCACTTTCATTGCTCGGCAATGTTGTAATCTCGTCACCGACATTTATGCTGCCCGATTCAATCTGACCTTGAAAACCTCTGAATGTGTGGTTCGGTCGGCAGACTCTCTGTACAGGAAGATAAAATCCCTGTTCCGCATTTTCTTCGCTTATATCTACATTTTCAAGATATTCCAAAAGCGGTTCGCCGTCATACCAAGTGATATTTTCCGATTTAACCGTTACATTGTCACCCTCTGTTGCAGACAACGGAATTATCTTAACGTTTTCAAGTGACAATTCGTTTTTCAATTCTTCAATCTGTCCTACGATTTTATCATAAGCATTTTTATCATACTTTACAAGGTCCATCTTATTTACGGCAAACACAAAGTAACGTATACCCATAAGCTTACAAATTCTCGCATGACGTCTTGTTTGAACAAGCACGCCTTGTGACGCATCGATAAGAATTACAGCCAAGTCCGCAAATGACGCACCTACTGCCATGTTTCTTGTATATTCTTCGTGTCCGGGTGTATCGGCAACGATAAAGCTTCTGTTGTCGGTTGTGAAATAGCGGTATGCAACGTCAATCGTTATACCTTGTTCTCTTTCGGCCATAAGTCCGTCAAGTAAAAGTGAGTAGTCAATCGCTCCGCCTCTGCTGCCGACTTTACTGTCAAGCTCCAACGCTTTCTCCTGATCGGCATAAAGAAGTTTTGAGTCGTAAAGGATATGTCCTATAAGTGTTGACTTACCGTCGTCAACGCTTCCGCAAGTTATAAATTTAAGTAATCCGTTCATATTAGAAATAACCCTCCCTTTTTCTGCGTTCCATGCTTCCTGCCGCCTCATTGTCTATAACTCTTGAAGTTCTTTCGGAAGATACCGCACTTAGTGTTTCTTCAATAATTTCGTCAAGCGTATCAGCAGTCGATTCTATACCGCCTGTAAGCGGATAACAGCCAAGTGTTCTGAATCTTACCGATTTGTATTCAGGCACTTCTCCCTCTTTTAGAGGTAATCTGTCGTCATCAACCATTATAAGATTACCGTCACGTTCAACAACAGGTCTTTTTGCCGCGAAGTAAAGCGGTACAATATCAATCTTTTCACGCTTGATATACTGCCAAATATCTTTTTCTGTCCAGTTTGAAATTGGGAATACTCTCATACTTTCGCCCTTGTTAATCTTAGTGTTGTAAAGTTTCCACATTTCAGGACGTTGGTTTTTAGGGTCCCAAGCCTGTGCCTCATTTCTGAATGAGAAAATTCTTTCCTTTGCACGCGATTTTTCTTCGTCACGTCTACCGCCGCCGAATGCCGCTGTAAAGCCGTACTTTGTAAGCGCCTGCTTTAATGCCTGTGTTTTCATTATATCAGTATAAGCCGCACCGTGGTCAAACGGATTGATACCTTGCTTTATACCTTCCTCATTTGAATACACAATCATTTCAATACCGAGTTTCTTTGCGGTATCGTCACGGAATTTAATCATATCCTTAAACTTCCAAGTTGTGTCTATGTGCATAAACGGGAACGGCGGTTTTTCAGGATAAAATGCCTTCATTGCAAGGTGCAGCATTACTGAACTGTCCTTACCGATTGAGTATAGCATTACAGGCTTTTCACACTCTGCCGCTACCTCTCTTATAATATATATTGCTTCTGCTTCAAGCTCATCAAGATGTGATAATTCACTCATTTAGTGTCCCTCCTTTTAATGTCCCTTAATACTTATTTGATTCTTTTCTGTCTATGTCTATTTCGGAAACCGTGCCGTCATATTTTTCAATTACCCATTTCAAAATATCGCCGTTTTCCTCTGTATGTACCTTACTTCCCATACCGCCTATATCCGCACCGAGATAAAACGATATTGCGTGCATAGGACATTCCTTGATACAGGAAGTACAGCCCCAGCAATCTTTCGGGTACTTTATAAATGCTTTATTATCTCCGTCCTTTTTTATAAGACTTCCCGGACATACCATACAGCATTTTCCGCAACCTATACATTTGCTTTTATCAATCATTATGCTCATATGTTTTGCCCCCTTCCACAAGGTCACGAAGTATAATTTCTATTTCACCGTCTTTAAGACGTGAATTGACGTATTTGTTAAAGTTTTCGTTATCCTTATTCGGATAATCAAGATTTTCCGCAAAACTGTGCCAGCGTGTTTCCTTTCTCGCTTTGAGATGTGCTATAACACTTCTTGCAACGACAAGTCTTTCACGAAGTTCGTATATATACATAAGCTCCTGAAAATCTTCTGCGTGAAGTTTTTCTGAAAGCTGATAGATTTGACGGATTTTCGTATCGGCTATGTCAAGCTGTTTTTCATTAAAGCGATAATTTGTCTTGATACCGCCTGCATACGAATCCATAACGGTCTGCATTGCCTCTTCAAGCTGTTCTGTCGTGAATGTTCCGTCAGTGTTTCCGTAAAGGAAATCTGTCACTTCCGATAGGTGACGTTCAATATCGCTTTCGTCAATCGCAATTATTTCGCCAAGTTCCGAAATTGCGGTAAGTGCCGCAATTTCGCCCTCTGCCAAAGCACCTGTAACGTATTTCTGCGGACAACCGCCTGCAACGTCACCTGCGGCATACAAGCCTTTTACGGTAGTCCTTCTCTTTGTATCCACCCAATAACCGCTCGCGGTGTGACCGCCTACGATATAAGGCTCTGTACCCTCTATTTCAACATTTTGCTCCGACGGATTTTTACCGCTTTCAATCCATTTAAGAGTCTGTGACGGTGCCATATTCAGATAAGCCTTTTTCAAATCCTCACTTGCCTCTTGGGATATACCCTCTGTACGAAGATAGCAAGGACCTCTGCCCTCAATATTTTCATTCACCGTTCCGTACACTCTCTCGGAGGTTGTAAGACCGTATTTTGTTTCGTAAACCTCTCCGAGCGAATTTATTTGCTTTGCACCCGCACCTTGTGCCAAAGTACCTGTCGGGGCGATTGTATCTTTACAGCGAAGTGCTATAAATCGCATTTCAAATGTCGTCATTTCCGCACCGGCTTTTATACCCATTGCATATCCGGCACCCGTATTAAACGGCGGATACCACATTTTATGACGTGAAAATCCGGGATTATTCGGCTTGTAAAGACCGGCCGCACCGCCTGTTGCGATTATAACCGCTTTCGCCTCAATTATGTAAAACGTATCGTTTTCAATACCTATACCGTATGCACCCTTTATCCTGTTACCCTCAACCGCATAATCAATAATATTTACACGATTAAGCACCGATACATTTTCTTTTTGCAATGCCGCCTCTGCCAAAATAGGCTTTATATTTTCACCGTTGATTTTAAGGTTTCTGTTACCTCTTGTCACATACTTTCCGTTTTCGTCCTTCAAAATAACAAGTCCGAGTTTTTCAAGTCTGTCTACGACTTCATTCAGCTTTTCGGACATTGTAAGAAGTAAATCTTCTCTTACAATTCCGTCCGCGTCCTTTTTTGCATAATCAACGTAATCCTGCGGAACACGTCCCTCTGTTATGTATGCGTTAAGTGCATTGACACCGGCGGCAAGACAGCCGCTTCTCTTTATATGTGCTTTTTCACATATAAGCACCTTAGCATCGGAATGTTCTGCGACAGTAACCGCCGCATAGCAACCGGCAGTACCGCCGCCTATAATTAAAATATCCGTTTTTAATCTTTCGGTTTTCAATATATTTGTCATATAAACACCTCTTTTATCAGATTACCAATGAATCCTCCGAAATTGATTTATTGTCAAGCAAGTATGCCTTATCGCCTATCGTAACAAATATTCTGTACAAGAATACATCAACTTCTTCACCGACTTCAATCGCCTGTTCGTCAAGACCGCGTCTGGCTTTAAGTTCCGTACCGTCCACGTCTACGACTACTTCTATACTGTCGCCTCTGAACAATACATTTTTCGTAACTCCGTGAGATGCGGAGCTTTTGTATTTCTGTACTTCGTTTTTCTTTGTCACTTTAACAAATTCAGGTCTTACGATTGCTTTTTCGACATTTTCAATATGCTCAAAATTATGAAACTTTAAATAATCATCAACGAATGTTGTTTCTCCGAAAAACGATGCTGTAAATGCTGTTTTCGGATTGTGATAAATTTCAATAGGTGTTCCCGTCTGTTCAATTCTACCCTTATTTGTTATTATAATTTCGTCTGCAACTTCGATTGCCTCATCTTGGTCATGAGTTACGAATATACTTGTAACTCCAAGCTTTTCAATCATTTCTCTAAGCCAGCTTCTAAGCTCTTTTCTTACCTTTGCGTCAATCGCCGCAAACGGTTCGTCAAGAAGTAAAAGCTGTGGATTAGGTGCAAGCGCTCTTGCGAATGCCACTCTCTGTCTTTGACCGCCCGAAAGCTGACTCGGATAACGTTTTTCCAACCCCTCAAGACCTATAAGTTTAATAAGTTCTCTTACTCTCTCGTCTATCTTCTTTTTATCGGCTTTCTGAACTCTAAGACCGAATGCGATATTATCATACACCGTCATATACCGAAACAGTGCATAATTCTGAAATACAAAGCCAATCCCTCTCTTGCTTGCCGCAAGGTCGTTTACTCTCACACCGTCGATTATAATATCGCCGCTGTCCGGAGTTTCAAGACCCGCAATCATTCGCAGAATAGTTGTCTTACCGCTGCCGCTCGGACCTAAAAGACCGATAAGTTTACCCTTTTCAACGCCGAAGTTGACATTGTCCGACGCTTTATAATCGCCGAAGTTTTTGTTTATATTTTTTAATTCAACGTACACTCTATTCCGCCTTCTTTCCTTTGTATTCAACAATACTTCTGATTATCAAAATAATCACTGCCAAAATCACAAGTATTGACGCTACCGCAAATGCCGGTACATATTTATTGTCGCCGAAAAGTATTTCAACCTGCAACGGAAGCGTATTCGTTTTACCTCTCAAATGTCCCGAAAGGACTGATACCGCACCGAATTCACCCATCGCTCTTGCCGTACAGAGTACCACTCCGTAAAGCAATGCCCATTTTATATGAGGGAATGTTACTTTTCTGAAAATCGTAAATCCGCTTGCACCCATAAGTGCCGCCGCTTCTTCCTCTGTGCCCTGTTCCTCAAGTATCGGTATAATTTCTCTTGATATAAACGGAAACGTTACAAATATCGTTGCCAATATAATTCCCGGTACGGCAAACACTACTTTTATACCGGCTTGCTGTAAATAAGGATAAAGCACGCTTTGTCTGCCGAATACCAATATGAATATCAAACCTGCTATAACAGGTGAAACCGTTACCGGAATATCAATAAGAGTTGTCAAAACCTTTTTGCCTTTAAACCGGAACATTGTCAAGAACCATGCCGCAAACAGTCCGAAGAATGTGTTTACAACAAGCGCCGACAAAGTTGCTTTTGCGGTAAGTTTTACCGCGCTTATCGTATCTTTATCGGTTATGTACTGAAAATATTTTCCTACACCGTTACGAAGTGCAACGGATATAACCGTATAAAGCGGAAGAATTAAGAATACAAATGCGAATAATACGCTGACGGCAATCAATATCCATTTAACAACCTTACTGCCTTCATTTTTCTGCATACTATCTTCCTCCTTTTAATATTTTTGTGTTTCTCGCCTGAATAAGATTTACAATGAACAATATTGCAAATGAGAATGCAAGCATCACAAGTGCTATTGCCGTTGCACTGTTATAGTCAAAGTCCTGTAATTCCGACATAATTATAAGCGGTGTTATTTCCGTTTCATAAGGCTTGTTGCCTGCTATAAAAATTACACTGCCGTATTCTCCTATACATCTTCCGAGTGCCAAGCCAAAGCCTGTAAGTGCGGGAGGAATTATTTCGGGTAAAATTACTTTACGAAATATCGTTCCTCTGTTTGCACCAAGCGCCCCTGCCGCCTCCTCATATGACGGATCAAGCTTTTCAAGTACAGGCTGTACCGCTCTTACAACGAACGGTATGCCGATAAATATAAGCGCCACTACAATTCCGATTCTTGTATGTGCTATTTTTATACCGAACGGTGCGAATAATTTTCCTATAAGTCCTTCTTCTGTTGTAAGGTTTGTAAGAGCCAAACCGGCAACAGCTGTCGGAAGTGCGAACGGAAGTTCAATCATTCCGTCAAGAACACGTTTAAACGGAAAATCATATCTTACAAGCACCCAGGCAAGTATGACGCCCATAATCGAATTTATTATTGATGCGATAAGCGAAGTGAGGAAAGTTACCTTAAAACTTGCAAGAACACGCGGACGTGTAATTGTTTCGATAATATCGCTCAGGTGCATTCTTGATGTGTAAATCACAAGTGCCGCCAACGGTATAAGAACAACTAAACTCAATATTGTAATTGTCACGCCCATTGAAAGTCCGAAACCGGGTATTACTCTTTTCTTCTTTGCTTTCATTTACATTCCTTCTTTACTTATCTGTTTTTTCATAAATGCGGTCAAATACTCCGCCGTCATCAAAATGCTTTTTCTGTACTTCGTCCCAACCGCCGAAGTCTTGTATTGTTACAAGGTTTATGTTAAGGTCAAATGTATCTGCATATTCGTTTAATATATCAGGGTTTGACGGACGGTAGAAATTGTCGCCTGCAATTCTCTGTGCCTCATCGGAATATAAATAACTTAAATATTCCGTTGCAACATCTCTTGTACCTCTTTGGTCAACCACCTCATCAACCACCGCAACAGACGGCTGAGCCAAAATGCTTATGCTCGGCGTTACAATTTCATATTCATCGGGATTTTCCTGAACCGATAGGAACGCCTCATTTTCCCAAGCGATAAGTACATCGCCTTGATTGTTTTCAACAAATGATGTTGTAGCACCTCTTGCTCCCGAATCAAGTACAAGCACGTTTTCGTATAACTTCTTTATAAATGCCTCAATCTGTGTTTCGTCACCGTTGTAAAGTTTATCGGCATATGCCCAAGCCGCAAGGTAATTCCATCTTGCACCGCCTGAAGTTTTCGGATTAGGTGTTATAACTCCGACGCCGTCTTTAACAAGGTCGCCCCAATCCTTGATATTTTTCGGATTGCCTTTTCTTACAAGGAATACGATTGTTGAAGTGTAAGGCGAACTGTCTTTGTCAAATTCATTTATCCAGCCGTCCTCTATAAGTCCTGAGTCTTGTATTGCCTTTACGTCATATTCAAGTGCAAGCGTTACAACGTCTGCCTCGTTTCCGTTTGCAACTTCAAGTGCTTGCTTACCGCTGCCGCCGTGTGACTGTATAACTTCAACGTCCTGTCCTGTTTGCCCTTTCCAATGCTCTGCGAAAAGTTCGTTGTACGCACTGTATAATTCTCTTGTAGGGTCGTATGATACATTCGTTATCGTAACCGACTTTTCTGTACTTGTGTCTGCACTGTTTCCGCAGCCTGCAAGTACCGTTACCGCTAAAATTGATGTTAATAATATACTAAAAATTTTCTTTTTCATAAATTCATTACCTCGCTATAATATAAAATTTATTTTTTTATCACCTCTGAGCCATACACATTCGGCAACACATCTTTCTATATACCATGCTTTTTCTGTTCAAATTTTCTCTCATAATCGTTGCCCCCTTTGTTATTCATACTTTTCCTATGGGATATAGGATTTTTAATGTCCTTATCTTACTCCTATATTGTCGTTTTGTCAACATTTTCATATAGTAAAAAAATTAAAATTTTTTCCTATATGTTTTATTTCGGACGACCGATGATCGTCCGCTACGAAATACTTATAAATTAAGAAAAGCAAAATTATCCGAATATAATTAATCATACTTGCAAATAATAACACAAAACGAAAGGCGGAAATTTTTATGTTAAGAGGAAAAATAGTAGTAGTCGGTGCCGGTTTTGTGGGTTCTACAACCGCATACACAATAATGCTTGACGGTTTTTTCAGAGAAATTGTATTGATTGACGTGAACAAAGACAAAGCCGACGGTGACGCTCTTGATATGGCTCACGGCACATCTTTTCTAAAGCCTGTAAGCGTTTACAGCGGAGATTGGAAAGACTGTGCCGGCGCCGATATAGTCGTTATAACAGCAGGGGTAAACCAAAAAGTCGGCGAAACACGAATTGACCTGTTAAAACGAAATACCGAAATTTTTAAAAGTATAGTTGAAAACGTTATGAAGTACGCACCGACAGACGTAATACTTCTTACCGTAACAAACCCTGTCGATATTCTGACGTATATCACCTACAAACTTTCGGGACTTCCTAAACAGCAAATTATCGGCTCGGGTACGGTTCTTGACACTTCAAGACTGAAATATCTTATCAGCAAACATACAGGAATTGATGCACGTTACTGCCACACATACATTATCGGTGAACACGGTGACAGTGAAGTTGCAGCATGGAGCATCACAAACATTGCCGGTATGAGTATGAAAAGTTTTTTTGAGCATTACGGCAAGTGTACAGATGAAGATTTACAAGCGATGTACAGCGAAGTTAAAAACTCCGCATACGAAATTATACAAAAAAAAGGTGCAACCTACTACGCAATAGCGACAGCAGTTGCACGAATTGTTGAATGTATTTCCGGCGGTGAAAATTCTGTTCTCACCATTTCAAGCGTCTTAAACGGCGAATACGGAATTGAAGATATTTCGCTCAGTGTTCCGACACAAGTTTCGGGTTACGGTGTTGAACGCATACTTGACGTTCCTTTTAACGAAATTGAACTTCAAGGCCTTAGAAGCAGTGCCAAAACACTTAAAGACAGCCTTAAATCAATCGGTTTTTAAATCATAAATAATTGCATTACAGATTGCGGCGGCCACATTTGAGCCGCCTTTTCTGCCTCTTGCTACTATATACGGCACACCCGATGTCATAATCAATTCTTTTGCCTGCACAACATTCACAAAGCCGACAGGTACACCGATTATCGCAATCGGATTGATTTTACCGTTCTTTATGAGTTTATCAAGTTCTATAAGTGCGGTCGGTGCATTTCCCACAGCAAAAATCACGTCTTTTTCAAGTTTTGACGCTTTTTCCATACTCGCAACGGCTCTTGTAGTGCCGTTTTCCTTTGCGGCTTTTGCAACGTCCTCGTCGGACATAAAACAATGCACCTCTCCGCCGTATGACGCAAGACGTTTTTTGTTTATTCCCGAACGTGCCATTTGCGTATCGGTTACAATATCCGCACCGTTCTTTATCGCGGTCTTTATAATCTCAACCACGTTTTCCGAAAAACACAAATTGTCAAGATAATCAAAATCGGCGGTTGTGTGAATAACACGTTTAACAATCGGTTTAATCGTTTTTTCTATATCGTGCGGAAGTTCGCTCTCTATGATTTCAAAACTCCTCTTTTCGATTTCTGACGGCAATACGTTTTCAAATTCCATTAATACTCTATCCCCTCTCTTGCAACAATTCCCTTGTCATATGGGTGCTTTATCTTTTTAATTTCAGAAATATAATCAGCTCTTTCACAAAACCATTCATCAGGATTTCTGCCCGTCATAACAAGCTCACCGCCGTAATTTTCAACAATATTTCTCACACTCGCCTTATCAACCAAATCATAATTATATGACGCAAAAATCTCGTCAAGCACTATCATATCAAATTCATTCATATTATCAAGCGCATACTGTAAATTTTCGTTATGGCATTTTACGATATTTTCTTTGTCATTATCGGACATACTTCTGAAAAAGCCGTAGTTTTTGTCACAGCGCATAACCTTTATATTCTCACACTTACCAAAAACTTCAAGTTCCCCTGTATACGAACCTTTTAAAAACTGCATAAAAAGCACTTTTTTACCGTAACCGCCGCAACGCACCGCAAGACCGATTGAAGCGGTCGTTTTGCCTTTGCCGTCACCGCAATATATGTGTATCATTTTCTACACCTCTTTGTTAATAATTTTGTATACCAAGTCCATATCAAGACTTTCACGCACCATATCGGCAAGCCTGTCATATTCACGTTCTTTCAGTTCCGCCATATCAATGCTCTTGATTTTTGTACTGTCTATACCCTTTTTGTCACACAAACACTTGACAATTTTATCGGCACACTTATCAAATATGCCGTGTACATAACTTCCGTGAACGTCACCTTGTGAAATTCCGTCTTGCTTGCCGTTTGACAGCTTCGTCATACAAGGGACACTAAATTCACTTTTACCCATATGAATTTCATATCCCTCAAATTCAGTGCCGTTAAGACTTTTTAGTGTCCCCGTCATATTTTCAAAAACACCGTTTACTATCGTTCTTGTCTTTTCGGTTTTAAACTCCGTTTCCATCGGCAAAAGGCCCATACCGCGAACACTTCCGCCGTTTTCCACACCGTCTGTATCGGTGATTTTTTCACCAAGCATTTGATAACCGCCACATATACCGAAAATAGGGCATTTACTTTTTTTAACTGCCGTTTCAATACCGTTTTCCCTCATCCATAAAAGGTCGGCAACAGTATTTTTACTTCCGGGAAGTATAATCATATCGGGATTACCGATTTCACTCACATTATTAACATACCTTACCGACACACCGTCTATGCATTCAAACACGTTAAAATCGGTAAAGTTTGAAATTCGCGGAAAACGTACAACCGCAATATCAATCACATTTACAGTCTTATTTTCAAAACGTTCCGACAGGCTGTCCTCATCGTCAATCATAAAATGACCGTACGGAACAACTCCGACAACAGGTACATTCGTAAGATTTTCAATCATATCAAGTCCGGGACGCAGGATTTCCACGTCACCGCGAAATTTATTTATAATTGTCCCCTTAATTCTCGACTTTTCCTCATCATCAAGCAACATAACAGTTCCGTAAAGCTGTGCAAAAACACCGCCTCTGTCAATGTCACCAACAAGCAAAACAGGTGCGTCAGCCATTTTCGCCATACCCATATTTACAATATCGTCCTGTTTCAAATTTATTTCTGCAGGGCTTCCCGCACCCTCAATAACAATTATATCGTACATTTCCAACAGTTTGTTATACGCTTTCATAATGTCGGGTACAAGTTTCTTCTTATATTTAAAGTAGTCCACCGCATTCATATCGCCCCGAACTTCACCGTTTACAATAACTTGTGAGCCTTTATCGTTGGTAGGTTTAAGTAAAATCGGATTCATCAAAACAGACGGCTTTACGCCTGCCGCCTCTGCCTGTACGACTTGTGCACGCCCCATTTCAAGTCCCTCGTCAGTGATATACGAATTGAGCGCCATATTCTGCGACTTAAACGGCGCAACCTTAAAACCGTCCTGCTTAAAAATTCTGCACAATGCCGCCGCAATAATGCTTTTTCCCGCATTGGACATTGTTCCCTGTATCATAATCGCTTTAGCCACATATATCACCCAACTCTCTTATAAATTCCGCGTTTTCATCGTGTTTTTTTACTGTAATTCTGTAAAAGCCTTCATCAAGACCGTTAAAATTTCCGCAGTTCCTTATCAGTATTTCTCGCTTTAAAAGTGACTTGTCAAGTCCGACGTTGCCTTTAAATAAAATAAAATTCACGTCCGAATTAAATACTTTAAAGCCCAAATTTTTAAGCTCACCCATTAAAAATTCACGTTCTTCTCTTATAATTTGTTTCCCTTTTTCAAGATAATCATTATCATTAATCGTCGTAATTCCGCCGATTTGTGCCGCCGCCGATACATTCCACATTGGCAGCTGTCTTTGCACGTCACATACAAAATCAGTATCGGCAATCATATAACCGAGCCTTAATCCTGCCATTGCGTAAGTTTTCGTAAAAGCCTTGATAACAGGTACTTTTTCTTTCATCGAATATCCGTCCGCCAAATCCATAAAGCACTCGTCAAACACACACACGATTTTCCTTTCACCGCAAACCTCCGCAATATGTTGAGCCGTTTTTTTATCTGTAATTTTTCCGACAGGATTATTCGGATTGCATATGAAAACCATATCAATATCATCAAGATAATCAATAAAATCATCTTGCAGTTCAAAATCATTTTCTTCTTTCAAATAATAATAGCAAATTTGCGAACCCACGCTTTTTAATGCCCTCTCGTACTCTGAAAATGTAGGTGCCAACAAAAGCGATTTTTTCGGCATAACCGCACGAACGACCGCAAAAATCATTTCCGCCGCACCGTTTGAGCAAAGCACATTATCTATGCCAACCTGCTCTTTTTCCGCAATGGCATTTCGTAAATTTATACACATTGCGTCAGGATAAATACCGAACTGTTCGATATTTTCCGCAATCGCTTTTTTTACGTTTTTACTCATTCCGAGCGGATTGGTATTCACCGAAAAGTCAAGACGCACCTTATTTCTGTAAACGTCACCGCCATGCTCATATACCATATACAACACCTACCGCCACTTTCAATCCGATAAACAGCACCGCCGAAATTACGGACGTCATATACATAAGTTTAATCGAATCTGCAATATTATCATATTTAATCGGCTTAATGCTGTCGCCTATAAACGGCTTTTTGTACAGCTTACCGAAATAGTACGCATCACCCGCAAGCTGAATTTCAAGTGCACCTGCCACGACCGATTCCGTTTGAGCCGAGTTCGGACTTGCATGATTGCGTGAATCGCGTTTAAAAATTCTGTACGCATTGCGTGAATTGCAGCCCATAATTTTTGACGCAAAAATCATCAAATATGCCGAAATTCTTGACGGTATATAATTTGCAATATCGTCAAGCTTTGCGGCAAATCTGCCGAAATTTATGTACCTGTCGTTCTTGTAACCGACCATTGAATCCATTGTGTTAATCGCCTTGTAAACGCAACCCAACACACCGCCGCCGATTGCCATATATATGAGCGGTGCAATAACTCCGTCAGACGTATTTTCCGCAACGGTTTCAACAGCCGCTTTCGTTATCCCAATGTCGTCAAGACTTTCCGTATCACGTCCGACAATCATAGAAACGCTTTTTCGTGCGCCGTCAACGTCACCGTTTTTGAGCGGTTTATACACACTCATACCTGCTTGTTTCAATGACTTCGCCGCAAGCATAAAATAACATATAACGCTTTCAATCGCAATACCGAAAAAGTAATTTAATCTGTACGCAAAAAACAAAATCGCAAACGGTACACCGCCACATATAATAAGCACGCATATCGCCATAACCGCACCGCCGAGCCTTTCGTTTTTCGGGAAAATTCTTCTCATAACCTTTTCCAAAAACGAAATCAAATAACCTATAAGTCGAATTGGGTGCAGTTTAAAATCGGGGTCGCCGAATATTGCGTCAAGCACAAAACCTATACTAACCGCAGCCGATTGGGCTATAATCATCAACTATCTCTCCGTTTCTCATTTCAAATTCATATCCGCAGCCGTTTTTGACCTGATAATCATAAAAATTACCGCCAAAAAGTTTCTGCATAATCGCCATAATACTTCCGCCGTGAATTACAAACGCCGTGTCACGCTCCGTAAGGCTCTCAAAAAATCCGTCTTTGCAGCGATTTTTAAAATCTTCGTGTGTCTCGCCGTTCGGAAACGGCAATTCACCGTTGCTGTCAAGCCACTTTTGATAATCGGGATTGTCCTTTAAATCCTCGTATGATTTATTCTCAAAATCGCCGAAATCACATTCCTTGAGCTTATCGCAAATTTCAATATCCACATTCGGATATATATATTCCGCCGTTTGAATACATCGTTTCAGCGGACTTGCGACAACCCTCTCACACTTAGGATAATCGCCTTTCAGACAGTCGGTATTTATCAAATCTTCGTCCGTTGTTCCGATATATCTTCGTTTTAAATTTCCCTCCGTCATACCGTGACGTATAAGTATTATCTTCATTTAATTCTGTTCCCCACTCCGCATACAACTCGCACGACTTCGTCCGCTTTTTTCGCGATATAACAGCACTTTCTTCCGACTGTTTCGCGCCATTCTCTGTCACCTTTATCCATAGGAACAACGCCGTAACCGATTTCGGTTGAAATAATCGTTATATCGTGATTTTTCTCCGAAATCTCGTCAATAACCGCAACAATATCCTTGCCGTCAGCCATCAATTTTTTTATAAAAATATGAAAACCATAAACCGCCTTTGCAGTCAAAACACTGTCATAATCGGCAAGTAAAATTTCATCAATACCGTAATTTTCTCTTACAAAATCACACTTTCCGCCGTTCGCACCGCCTATAACAAAACGCATAATACACCTCCGACAATCACGCACAAAACCTCGCATATACATACAAAATATCCAGCAATATCGCCTGTTATTCCGCCGAATTTACTGTATGCAACGTGTCTGTACCACAAAAACGAAATCACCGCCGCACATATCGTACCGAGTCCGTACACGCCCGTAAAACAAAGCACCGCAACGCACAAAGCAATATACAAAATCATAACAGTCACAATCGTTTTTTTGTGTGCAGCACTCTTAAATGTGTAAAGAAGTCCGCTGTTTTTTGCACATTTAAAAATGCCGATTGCCAATCCGCTGAGCGAACGCGATAAAACAAAGCCTACACTCACCGCTATAGCAGCTTTTATATCCCATATCTCCGTCATAAATCCAAAAAACAACAGATAATACATTATCGCACCGATTATCGCAAATGCGCCCGTATGCGGATCTTTTAAAATTTCGAGTTTTTTCTCTTTGTCACCGTATGACGAAAGTGCATCAACGGTGTCAATAAATCCGTCCGTATGTATTCCGCCCGAAACAAGCACCGGCAAAGCTGTCATCACAACCGCATAAACGCTCGTGCTAAAACCAAATCTACCGCATAAAAATCGTACAAGCAACATAAGTCCGCCTATTAATGTGCCGACAAGCGGAAAAAAGCACATTGCGTATTTCATATTTTTTTCGTTCCACTCCACTCTCGGCATAGGAATTTTTGAATACATCGAAAATGCTACGCATATTGATTTAATTATGTTCATTTTACTGTCCCCTTTTAATTTCAATCGGTATTCCGTAAACGACCTCATACACTTTATCGGCACGTTTTGACAATGCACTGTTTATTCTGCCTAAAAGGCTGATATACATTTTAGTGTCCCCGTCATATTCAATGCCGTCCGAAGATATTTCATTTGTGACAATAACAATATTTTCACTCTTTAAATTCAAAATTCCGCCGACAATTTTGTCAAACGCATTATCATTATTATCCGAAAACATCACGTTTGCGGTCAAATTCGACATACATTCCAAAAGAATTGTATCGGCACTTTCCGTTATTTCGGATAAATCAGTATAACATTCAACCGTTCTAAAGCCTTTGCCGGCACGCATTTTTCTGTGACGTTCGATACGTTTTAAACATTCGTCATCATATGGTTTCATCGTTGCAACATACAGCATTTTACCGCCCAATTTCATTGCAATATTTTCGGCAAATTCAGACTTTCCGCTTCCGCTTCCGCCTGTTACAAGTATAAACATTATTTAAGCTCCTTATAGCTTTCAAGGTTAATATCGTCAAAAGTAGACATTTCGTTATATACGCAAAGTGCGGTATCAAGTGCGGTAAGCATAACCATTCCGCCTGTCCCCTCGCCCAAGCACATATCCGCATTTATCGGTGCTTTCTTGCCGAGTAATTTCAAAATATCAGCCGTACAGCTTTCTTTTGAAACGTGTGACGAAATCATAAAATCACTGCATTTCGGACATAACTTTTCCGCACAAAGTGCCGCAACCGACGAAATAAATCCGTCAATAACCATTGCAACGCCGTACATAGCACCGCCGATAAACGCCCCCGTCAAAGCGGCAATATCATAACCGCCGACCTTTGAAAGCACGTCAAAAATATCGTTTTTATCAGGTTTGTGAAGCTCAATCGACTTTTTTATAACCTCAATTTTTCTCTCCAATGCACCGCTTGTCAGCCCTGCACCTCTGCCGGTTACGTCCTCTGCTTTTCTGTCAAGCAAAACGCTTGCAACCGCTGAGCTTGTAGTCGTGTTTCCGATTCCCATTTCACCGGTCACAATGATTTTATAGCCTTTTCCGCTAAGTTCTTTTACGCAGTCAATTCCCACTTGCACCGCCTCTTTGGCTTGCTCATACGTCATTGCTTTTTCGTGTAACATATTTTTTGTGCCGTACGATATTTTTTTGTTTACCACGCCGTCAACGTCACGCGCCACTCCCACGTCAATCGGTACAACGTCCGCACCGATATTTCTTGCCATAGCACACACGCTTGTTGCACCCTTTGCAAAGTTTTCCGTCACAACCGCCGTAACTTCCTGCCCTGTCTGAGTTACTCCCTCGCACACAACGCCGTTATCGGCACACATGACAAGTACACATCTCTTTTTTATGTCTATGTTTTGCGTCCCTTGAATACCCGCAATATTTTTTACAATATCCTCAAATACACCAAGACTGTGCAATGGTTTCGCTATTGAGTTCCATTTCTTTTCCGCATTTTCTATTGCTTGTTCATCTAATTTTCTGATTTTGTACATTTGTATTCCTCACAGCTTTTCATAAAGTTTTCGGCAAAATTTATATTTGCAAAAAAGTGCAAGTGCGGAAAACCTGCAAATAAGTTTTTATCAACATTCACACATTCCCACTGTCTGTCATTTTTCACAGCCGTAAAACCGTTTCCGTTACAGTCACTGTCAAAATAATGAAACTCTCTCGCACGGATTTTATCGCCTTTTTTGCATAAAATATTATCTCTGTTTGCCGTCATTTCCATATATCCGAAGCGTTGCAAACGGTCTGTTTTTCTGCACTTTCCTTTGATTATGCCGACCATACCGTGTTCGTTTTTATCGCTATCCTCCATAATCTCGTGAAGATACATAAACCCTCCGCATTCCGCAATACACGGTACACCGCTTTCAACACACTCTTTAACCGAATTTAGTGTCCCCGTATTTTTCTCAAGAATATCCGCATACAGTTCGGGATAACCGCCGCCCAAAATCAATCCGTCGCACTGCGGTACGTTCTCATTTTCAAGCGGACTGAACTTAACAATCTCCGCACCCATTTCACTGAGTAAATTAAGATTATCCTCATAATAAAAACAAAATGCTCTGTCATACGCAACCGCAATTTTTACGTTATATTTTTTTGTAATTTCAGGCGATGTAAATTTAGTGTCACTATCGTTTTCTGATATTTCTAAAATCTTGTCTATGTCAATGTATTTTTCGGCGTAATCGGCAAGTAAATTCATCTTGTCCTTTATACCGTCAATTTCCCCTGCGGTGACCAGTCCCAAATGTCTGCTGCTTATCTGCACATCTTTGATGTTCGGCAAAAACCCTAAAGGAACTAAACCGATTTTTCGACATTCTTCCGACAAATTACCGTACAGTTTCTCGGACAGATTATTAAAAATAACACCCTTAATATTATTTTTCCTAAACTCCTTAAACCCTTTCACCAAAGCCATTGCGGACAGGCTCATACCACGGCAGTTTACAACAAGAATAACATCTGTATCGGTAATCTCCGAAAGCTCGTGCGTACTTCCCTTTTCCGTAAAAGAAAAGCCGTCATAAAAGCCCATAACGCCCTCAACAACCGCAATATCACCGCTGTTTTTATTCAGCAAATAATTCACAGCATCATTGCTCATAAGGTATGTGTCAAGGTTGTATGCCGCCGTTCCGATAACCGTTTTGTGAAACATTGGGTCAATATAATCCGGACCGCATTTAAAAGACGAAACATTAATTTTTCTGTTTACAAGTGCTTGAAGCACCGCACAAGTCACAGTTGTTTTTCCGCAGCCGCTGTTTGTGCCGGCAATCATAATTCTTCTCATAATTTTTCACCGCAGATTATGAAAACGGGATTTTGTGCCGTCATCATATTGTATCCGCCGACCTTTCTTCCTCTTGACGCACAGATTTGCGTCACCGCATATTCATACCCGAGTTTTTCAAAACTTTCTTGTGCAAGCGATAAAGTTTCAAGAGTTATTGCGTTCACGACCACTTTTTTGCAATCGCACTTTTCTATTATTTCATACAAATTTCCCGACGAACCGCCTATAAACACCTTGTCCGCTTTCGGTAATCCGTCCATACCGTTCGGTGCGTCCGCACAAATTATTTCAATATTATCGGCATGAAATTTGAGTGCATTTTGTTTTATCAATTCAGTCGCCTCCGCTTTTTTTTCAATCGCATATACTTTGCCTTTTCCGCATAGCAGAGCCATTTCAACACTTACCGAGCCCGTTCCTGCACCTATATCGTAACATATATCGTCATATTTGATTTCAAGCTTTGATATGCTTACCGCTCTCACTTCGCTTTTTGTCATGGGTGCGTTGCCCATCACGAATTTGCTGTCGTTAATTCCGATTTTTGTGCATTTGTCATATTCATTATTGATTATTACCGCCACACTGAGCGAATCTAATTTAGTGTCCCTAAAATCTTTTGTTTTTCCATGAAGTATTTTTTCATTTTCATATGACAAATTTTCTCCGATATAAACTTCGGCATTTTCAAAACCGTATCGGCACAACTTATCGCAAGGATTTTCACCCAAAAGCACAAATGTTTTCTCATTCTCTCTGACTTCACTCACAATATTGCAATTTCTGCCGTGCATACTTACAATGTTCATGTCGTCATACGCCATACCGATTTTAGCACAAAAATACGACACACAGCTTATACCTGCAAAAATTTCGGCATTAGGAAATTCCGCTTTTAAATTTTTCGCACCGCTGAAAAATGACGTATCACCCGAAAAAAGTATTACCGCATTTTCACACTTATTTTCTTCTAAAATCTTTTTAATTTTATCCGTTTCATACTCAAAAAAAACTTTTTTCTCGTTGACATACGGCTCGGCAACACGTTTTGCACCGATTATAATATCAGCATTTTTTATTTTTTCTTCTGCAATTTTCGTTAAATATTTAGTGTCCCCCATTCCGACACCGACTATAAAAATGTTCATATTACAACCACTCCAAAATCATTTTTTCAACCTCCGAAACCGTCATTCCGCTTTCATCGGTCGGTCTTTTAATTATAATACACTCAACGCCGTTTTCCTTTGCCGCCTCTGTTTTTTCCGTGAAACCGCCGTTTTTTCCCGTACATTTTGTAACGAGATACTTAATGTCAAGCTCACGAATCAACGCACTGTTAAACGCTTTTGAAAACGGTCCTTGCATACAAATAATATTTTTCATCTTAAAGCCCGCATTTTTACACAACTCCAGCGATTCCTCCGACGGCAATACGCGTGCAAACGCTCTGTCCGAAACAGCCGAAAACTTTGCAATTTCCTTTGAACCTGTCGTTATAAGTATGTTTCCTGTTGTTTTTTCAAGGTATTCTGCGGCTGCTTCGATATTTTCAAAATACGTTCCGTCTGCCTGAACGTCCTCACGCACAACCCTTATATACTCCACTTTACACGCTTTTTTTATGTTTTCTGTCACAAATTCGGCATAAGGGTGAGTTGCGTCAATGACCAATCTAACACTGTTTTCGTCAAAAAAATCAGCCATTTCTTCCGCCGTCATTCTTCCGATGCGCACGTTTTTCATATCAAGCAATTCCGCACCGTATTCAGTCGCAACACACACAATGTAACTGACTTTTTGCTCACTCAAAAAGTCGGCGATTTTGTGTCCCTCGTCCGTACCGCCAAATAATACTACATCATACATTTTTATACCCTCTCGGTGTAACCATCTTTCCGCCGATATTTTTCGTCATAGAATTACCGATAAACACAGTCGTAAACATATCCGTGCTGTAATTTCTAAGTTCGGCAAGGCTCATAATCGCATATTTTTCTCCGTCACGACCGATATTTTTTGCAACGGCACATACCGTATCACCGTTTTTGTGTTTCAGCATTATGTCACACGCGCGCATTAAATAATCGTGTCGTTTTTTGCTTGACGGATTGTACAGACATATCGCGAAATCAGCCTCCGCAGCATATTCAAGACGTTTTTCGATTTTCTCCCAAGGGGTGAGCAAATCGCTAAGGCTTATAACCGCAAAATCGTGTCCCAACGGCGCTCCCACAAGCGCACCACCGCTAAGCATTGCCGACACACCTGCCACAACGCTCACTTCAACATTTTCATAGCCTGACGCAATTTCATACACAAGCGACGCCATACCGTAAACGCCTGCATCACCGCTGCAAACAACTGCAACATCTCTGCCGTCAGCCGCCATTTCAACCGCTTTTCTGCAACGCTCTGCCTCCTTTTTCATCGCCGAAACGAAATATTCTTTATCAGGAAACAGCTTTTTCACAAGCTCGGCATACACCGTATATCCGACAATCACATCGGCTTTTTCAAGCACCTTTCTCGCCTCGAAAGTCATTCCATCCGCACTTCCTGCGCCTATTCCAACAACATAAATTTTCATTCAAACTTAACCTTTCAAAAAATCAATTTCCGTATTTATTCTTCCGAGTGCCAAAGCCGTACCGTTTAAAGCCGTCTTTTTTTCTGTTATTTTCGCACCTACCGCACAAACCGCTCTTTCGCACACATTGTCGACTCCGACAGTCTTTTTCACAAATTCGGACGCTGTAAATTCCCCCTCAACCGCCGCCAAAGTTTCAGCCGAAAACGTCAAAAGCGGTATATCGAATTTTTCACAAAATTCAACAATGCCCTTTTCATTTTTCTTTATATCCACCGTCGCAACCGCAAAAAGCGAATAAACCGACACTCCGTTCACTTTTAAAAATGCCAATATACTTTCTTCGACAGTTTCGCAGCCTTTTCTGCAACCGATTCCGAGTACAACATTTTTCGGCATTAAATTAAGCGTAGTTCTAAATGGCTTTTTATCGTCATCACTTATGCAAATTCCGACTTCATTGCTTTCTTCAAAACAATCTGGAACGTTTTTTAATTCGTAATCGGTATACAATCCGACTTTTTTGTCGTTCAAAATCCGTGACGATATTTCCTTTATAAGTTTAGTGTCCCCGATATGCAAATTATTTCTTACCGCAAATGTGTCAACAGAGAATTTTTTGTTAATATCGGTTGCCGTAGTTATAACCGCCACTCCGCTTGTCAATGCGGCGATTTTCTCCGCCAAATCATTCGCACCGCCTATATGTCCGGACAAAATCGGTATCGCAAAATTGCCTTTTTCATCAACCACCACAACTGCCGGATCTTTGGCTTTATCCTTGACATACGGAGCTATCGAACGCACCGCAATTCCGCACGCGCCGACAAACACAATCGCATTATATTTCTTAAAAATATCTCTGACAAGTGACGAAACATTATTAAATGTTTCCAAGCCGTCAGTCTTATATTTTTCAAAAACGTAGCCCTTTACGCCTATTTCACGCACGAGCATTTTTACGATTTTCGCACCGTTTTCCGTAAAAGCTATTGACGCAATTTTCATTCCGTCACGCCCTTTCTGAATTCGGTTGTAAATGTCTTATCGTAAAGTTTCGACAGTGAATAATCGTCACCGAGAAAATCACCTACCGTTATAAGTGCCGTCTTTTTTATACCGTTTTTCTCTGCTGCTTCATTTAGTGTCCCCACTGTACAGCGCATAACTTTTTCGTCTTTCCAAGTAGCCTTATAAACTATTGCTGCAGGTGTATTTTCACTGTACCCGCCTTTTATAAGTTCAGCCGACAATTTCTTTAGTAAACCTGTTGATAAAAATATCACCATTGTCGCATTATGTGACGCGAGCAAATGTATTTTTTCTTTCGGAGGCACGGGAGTTCTGCCCTCCATACGCGTTATTATGACGGTTTGCGATACATCAGGCAACGTATATTCTGCCTTCAAAGCCGCCGCCGCACCGCAAAACGAGCTTACACCGGGGCAAACATCATATTCAATTTCAAGTTTATCAAGCCTGTCCATTTGTTCACGAATTGCACCGTAAACACACGGATCACCCGTATGCAAACGCACAATATTTTTAGTGTCCCCCTGTTTCATCACGTCAATAACTTCATCAAGATTCATTTTCGCACTGTTATAAATTTCAGCACTGTCTTTTGCATATTCCAAAAGCTCGGGATTAACAAGCGAACCGGCATAAATAATAATATCCGCATTTTCCAAAAGTTTTTTTCCGCGTATAGTTATAAGATCGGCTGCACCGCTGCCCGCTCCAACAAAATGTACCATTTTATATCCTTTCCAAAATACCGTCAACATCAGCAGTTTTTCCGATAATTCCCTGTTTATTCAAAAACATTATTGCACCGATATTGACATCACTTCTGTGCTTTAGGTATTTATCAATTCTTTTCATCAATATATCAATAGTTTTAGTGTCCCCAATAATTTCATAAGCCTCATCGGTCGTCACACAATCGAGAATATCCGCAAAATTATCCACACCGGCCAAAGCCGCACATAACGCAAGCGTTTCCATTCTGCCGTCCGCATATTTTGAATGAGTATTCATAATTCCGCTGCCAAGCTTAACAAGTTTACCCATATGCGAAATTATCAGTATATCCGAAAAACCCAAATCGGACGCATAATCTATCGCGTCACCAATATAATTACTGCACTGAACGGTATTTTTTATACCAAAAGTTTTTTTAGCAAAATCCTCGCCGTAATTGCCCGGCACAAGCACCGCAATACTGTCGCCGGCACTTTTTCTTGTATTAAGCTCAAGAAAAATCGTGTCCAAAAGTGCCTTTTCGCTCATAGGTTCAACAATTCCGCTTGTACCCAAAATCGAAATTCCACCCTCAATACCGAGTCTTGAATTAAACGTCTTTTTCGCGATTTCTTCGCCGTTCGGCACGGAAATAATCACATCAAAACCACCGTCATAATCACCGCAAATCTCATTTATACTGTTTCTAATCATTTGACGCGGAACACTGTTTATCGCGGCATTTCCGACAGGTTGATCAAGTCCGTTACGAGTCACGCGACCTACTCCCACACCGCCGTCAATTTTTATACCGCCACTATTTTTTCTGACAGTTGCACAAACAAGTATACCGTTGGTTATGTCGGGATCGTCACCGCTGTACTTTTTAACTGTGCAAGTGACACTGTCACCGTCAATCTGCGTGTCGGTTATGTCAATACTTATGCTCTCACCTTTGGGAAGTGTAATTTGAGTTGTTATGACTATTTCGTCATTTAACACAGTCATAACCGCCGCTTTTGCCGCCGCCGCGGCACAGCTACCAGTCGTGTAACCTTTCTTTAAAAACCTGTTGCTTTTCATCTGTTTTTCTCCACAAAAAAATCATATACATTATTATATAATGTATATGATTTTCTGTCAATCCAAATTAGAGTTTCTTAACACCAAGTGTTACCTTTTCACCGTTTATGTTCCATTCTTTTGTGTTACCGTCGGCAGAATTTGTATCAACTTCATCTGCAAGAGTTTCATCTTTGATAGTGCTTTCATTATCAGTGATAATCTTAGCAATCTTATCGTTACCCTCACAGCTTACTTTGATGTGGTCCATAACCTCAAAATCAGAATCTTTTCTCATTGTCTGAATTTTTGAAATCACTTCACGAACAAATCCTTCTTCGATAAGTTCTTCAGAAAGGTTTGTATCAAGCACAACAGTAATACCGTAATCGCTGTTTGATTCAAACCCTTCCTTATGAGCCGATTCGATAAGCAAATCTTCTTCTGCAAGCGATTCTTCATTTCCGTCAACAGTAATCTTTAGTGATCCAGTTTCCTTAAGTTCAGCCATAGCCTTGCTACCGTCAATATTAGCAAGGATTTCTCTTACTGCGTTGATATTCTTACCGAAACGTCTGCCAAGAGTCTTTAACTGCGGCTTAAAGCTATATGCAGTAAATGCGGCAACGTCATCTGTAAATTCAACCTTTTTAACGTTAAGTTCGTCCTCGATAATGTCAATATAAAAATCACTAAGAGCCTCCGGTGCTTTAACATACATCATACCGATTGGCTGACGGTTCTTAATATTTGCAGTATTACGGCACGCACGACCAAGCACAACTATATCAAGAACTTCTTCCATATCATTTTCAAGTTCTTTATCAATAAGTTTTTCGTCATATTCAGGGAAGTCGCACAAGTGAATACTTTCCGGAGCGGACTTATCAATATTTCTTACAAGATTTTGATAAATATCCTCTGTCATAAACGGAATCATCGGTGCAGCCGCCTTACAAAGCGTTACAAGTGCGGTATAAAGAGTCATATACGCGTTAATCTTATCCTGAGTCATTTCCTTAACCCAGAAACGTGCTCTCGAACGTCTTACATACCAGTTTGAAAGCTCGTCAACAAAGTTATCAAGCACTCTTGCCGTTTCTGTAATCTTGTAATTTTCAAGGTTATCGTCAACTGTCTTAACAAGTGTATTAAGTTTTGACAAAAGCCACTTATCCATTACCGAAAGTTTATCGTATTCAAGAGTATACTTTGTTGCATCAAACTCGTCAATATTCGCATACAATACGAAGAACGCATATGTGTTCCAAAGTGTACCCATAAACTTACGTTGTCCTTCCGAAACCGCACCGTCATGGAAACGATTCGGCAGCCATGGAGCACTGTTTGAATAGAAGTACCAGCGAATTGCATCCGCGCCGTGCTTTTCAAGTGCATCAAACGGATCAACCGCATTGCCCTTAGACTTAGACATCTTCTGACCGTTTTCATCCTGAACGTGTCCCAAAACGATTACATTCTTGTACGGTGCTTTATTGAACAGCAAAGTTGATTCCGCAAGAAGGGAATAGAACCAACCTCTTGTCTGGTCAACCGCCTCACTGATAAAGTCAGCAGGGAAGTTTTCTTCAAATATATCCTTATTTTCAAACGGATAGTGCCACTGTGCAAAAGGCATTGCACCCGAGTCAAACCAACAGTCGATAACTTCGGGAACTCTGTGCATTTCCTTACCGCATTCTGGACACTTAATAGTTACAGCGTCAATAAATGGTCTGTGAAGTTCGATTTCATCAGGACAGTTATCAGACATTGACTTGAGTTCTTCGATAGAGCCGATTGCGTGTCTGTGACCGCATTCACATTCCCAAATATTAAGCGGAGTACCCCAATAACGGTTACGGCTTATACCCCAATCCTGTACATTTTCAAGCCAAGCACCGAAACGTCCTTCACCGATTGTCTTAGGAATCCAATTAACTGTATTGTTATTTTTAATAAGGTCGTCCTTAACGTCTGTCATCTTGATAAACCAAGTATCACGTGCATAGTAGATAAGCGGTGTATCACATCTCCAACAGAACGGATAGCTGTGTTCAAACTTAGGTGCATTGAACAGCTGTCCTCTTTCTTCAAGATTTACAAGAATTTCTTTATCAACATCTTTACAGAATGTACCTGCCCAAGGTGTTTCCTTAGTCATTTCACCCTTACCGTCAACAAGCTGTACGAAAGGCAAGTCGTACTTTCTGCCGACATTCGCGTCGTCCTCACCGAATGCAGGAGCGATATGAACGATACCTGTACCGTCTGTAAGAGTTACATAACTGTCGCAAGTTACATAATAAGCCTTTTTATCAGGTGTTACGAAATTGAATAGCGGCTCATATTCCTTGTATTCAAGGTCAGTACCGACATACTTTTCAACCACTTCATATTCTGTATCAGGGAAGTTTGCCTCAACAAGTGCCTCTGCCAAAATAAACTTCTCGTCACCTACTTTAATTTTTACATATGTTTCAACAGGGTTTACACAAAGTGCAACGTTTGACGGAAGTGTCCAAGGAGTTGTTGTCCAAGCAAGGAAGTATGTGTTTTCCTCACCCTTTACGATAAATTTAGCAGTAGCACTGCGTTCTTTAACGTCCTTGTATCCCTGTGCGACTTCGTGTGAAGAAAGCGGAGTACCGCAACGCGGGCAATACGGAACGATTTTGTGACCTTTATACAAAAGTCCCTTTTCCCAAATTTGCTTTAATGCCCACCATTCAGACTCGATAAAGTTGTTGTCGTAAGTTACATAAGGGTCGTCCATATCAGCCCAAAAGCCGACTGTACCGGAGAAATCTTCCCACATACCCTTGTACTTCCATACACTTTCCTTACATTGCTTGATGAACGGTTCAAGACCGTATTCTTCGATTTGTTCCTTGCCGTCAAGACCAAGTTTCTTTTCAACTTCAAGTTCAACCGGAAGTCCGTGAGTATCCCAACCGGCTTTACGAAGTACCTTGTAGCCTTTCATTGTACGGTAACGCGGAATCATATCCTTGATAACACGCGTTAAAACGTGACCGATATGCGGTTTACCGTTTGCAGTCGGAGGTCCGTCATAGAAAGTATAAACCTCTCCTTCTTTTCTTTCATCAATACTCTTTTGGAAAATGTGATTGTCTTCCCAAAATTTTTCGGTTTTCTTTTCTCTTTCAACAAAATTCAGATTTGGTGAAACCTTGTCGTACATTATATTCATTCCTTTCAAATAAAAAAGCTTTCGTCCTGCATAACAAGACGAAAGCCAAATGCTTCGTTATACCACTCGTCATACTAACATATGCGTTTCCTTTTACGGAGAAAACCCGTCACAGTCTACTCGGCAAAGCCTTTCGGTGTGAAACTCGGAAGTGATATTCAGCCATATTTACTCACCGCCATGCTCTCACCGTCCATAGCTCGCTCTGTGTTTTCAATATGACATACTGTCTTCGTCATCGTCTTTATTGTTTTATTATATTACAAAATATTTTTTTAGTCAACAGTTTTTATTGAAAAATTTCCTGTCTGCCAATGTTTTTAGTCGATATTATCGACCATTTTCATAACATTTGCACAAAGTGACTTAATCTGCATTTTATACTGTTCAATCTCGCCTTTCAGCGAAAGCATTTCTTGATGGCGTTTCATATGTTCATCATCAATCTGACGTGCAAGATAAGACGCGTCAAGCTTTGCTTTACTGATAATTGCATTCGCCTCTGTTTCGGCATTTCTCTTTGCGTCCTCGGCGGCTTGCTTGGCAATGTCAATCGACTTCTGCATTGTGTTTTCCATTTGCTTGTAACGCTCCACAGTTTCGGTCAAAAGTCCGATTTTATCTTTAAGCGTCTGATTTTCTTTACACAAAAGTTCGTAATCCTGTATTACAACGTCAAGAAAATCGTCAACCTCATCACAATTATAGCCCTTGAGTTTCTTTTCAAATTCCTTATTTTGAATATCAATAGGTCTTAGCACAATGCTCCCCCTCCTTACACGAACTTCTCCACAGTTATGTGAAGTCTTCCTTTCCTGGTATTATTCCCAATATCCTTTAAAATAAATCTTCCGTAATTGCGTATGGATAATAAGTCACCCTCACCGACTTGCTTTGAACGGTCAAGCACTTCTCGGTGATTCAGTTTTACATATCCCGAACTTATTAATTTTTCCGTATTTCCTCTTGATATATTAAGTGTCGCCGCAACTACCGCGTCAAGACGCAATGACGCACATACGCACATTTTTTCGGTCGTTTTCGGTTTAGGCGGTATAAAGTCCGCCATATCAACGATTTTCGTATTAACACCCGCATTTGCAATCTTATTCACGTTTCGTGCAACATATTCCGCTATATCAGACATTACAAACACATATGCGCCCTCATCATCTGTCAAAATATCGCCGGTTTTGCTCCTGTCGATGCCGAGCGACATAAGCGTACCGAGATAATCCCTGTGCGTCAGTTTACGAAACTTCGGCACATCAAAACGTATAACGGAAATCGGCACTTCGCTTTCCTCAGACTCCTGCCATTCGGGAAATACGCAAAGCACCTTTCTTTCCGCATTTTCATAACCGCCGAAAAACAACGTATTATATCCGTACGGGATTTGAAATTCGTCCTCAATCACGGCAAGTTCACCGCCGTCAAGGAAATCGGAACATTTCATTTCACAATGCTTATCGCAAAGCGAAAACAAATCGTTTATCCTTGCAATAAGCAACTTATGATTTGTATTCATATCCACCTCATATACAAAAGGGTGGTAATCTCCCATACCACCCAGCCGTATTTTGTTTAATTATAAGCAAATCCGAATATCGGATTACATAAAGTTCCAATCCATACCGTTTTTAACGTGTTCTTTCATTGTATCGCCTGTTATATCAATATTTTTCGGAGCGGCAACAAAAATACCCTCTGATACACGTCTGACTTTTCCGTTTACGCCGTAAGCCGCACCGGACATAAAATCAACAATTCTTCTTGCTTCTTCATTGTCAATCTGTCCTACATCAAAAATAACAAGTCTGCCCTCTTTTATTTCATTGGCAACATTTGTCGAATCGTTAATATCGGAAGGTCTCATTATCTTTATTCTCGAAGATGATGTCGGATTGATAGGCACTACCTTTGAGAAAGTCTTTTTCGGAGCAGACTGCTGCGAACTTCTCTTGACACGTGCGTTTTCTTCATCTTCTGTTTCTTCCTCATCATAATAGTCGTCATCATAATAATCATCTTCACTTTCAAAGCCCAAAAAGTGCTTTACTGTGTTTAAAAAACCCATTTGTCTGTATCCTTTCATAAATTACTTATTTTGAGAATAATCTCTTGCACCGAATATGGCACTGCCGACACGAACCATATTTGCTCCGCATTCAATGGCAGTTTCAAAATCCCCACTCATACCCATTGATAGGTATACCATATTAACATTATCATATTTTTTTTGCTTTATGTCAACAAAAAGTTGTCGCATGTTGTCAAAATGTAATCTGTTTGTAACAGAATTGTCAGTTTTCGGTGCTATTGTCATCAAGCCTTTAACTTTTACATGTTTTAATTCGCCGGCATATTTTAACAAATCTTCAACTTCTTCTTTTGATATTCCCGATTTTGTTTCTTCGCCGGAGATATTTACCTGTATCAAAATATCCATATCAAGATTATGTTTTTCCGCCTGACGTTCGATTTCATCCATAAGTTTGATTGAATCAACCGAATGAATAAGGCAAACCTTATCAATGACATACTTAACCTTGTTTGTCTGTAAATGACCTATAAGATGCCACTTTGCAGGCAAAACGCTGTCATATTTGTCCCTTACCTCCTGTGGCTTATTCTCGCCGATGTCCGTTACACCAAGCTTTATAGCCTCGTTCATCATTTCGGCAGGGTGAGTTTTTGTAACGGCAACAAGCGTTATATCTTCACGTTTGCGTCCGCTCCTCTTAGCCGCCGCACTTATTCTCTTTTCAACTTCTTCAAGATTTTCCGCTATACTCACTTTTATCATTCCTTTACCTATCTTTCACCGACAACAATTCTCTCCATCTGTGAAAGTTTATTTTCCGCGTTGTCTGTCGATTCGATTATTGCATATCCGGCGTCTGTATTTGTAAACAAGACATCGCAATAACAGTCATGCTCTCTGTTTTCTTTTATTCCTATGACCTTCTTAGATCCGTCGTCTTCCGTTCTGACAGACTGTATCGGCACTTTGTAGCCCTCATAACTTTCAAAAATCAAGTCCACGTCCACAAGTCTGTAAGAAAATGCACTTTCAAGATATGTCGGGCATTTAACCGTCAATATAACTCTGCCGTTTTCTTCGGCTGAAACGGAATTTATACTGCCCTTAACAACTGCGTCCGCCATATTGTTAAACCTAAGTTTTACGTTATCGCCGACTTCTCTGCCTTCTATGGTGTCTGACGGTATATCCATCATAACGTACCAAACGTGATTATTAACAATTTTGCACACCGCACCGCCGGCATTGATTTTATTGTCAATCTTCTGTATCTTCGGTGACTGCGACAAACCTTCAAAATATGAAACATCATAATTTTCTATGTCATTCGGAACAAGCTCCGTTTCGTATCCGTCTACATAAGTTGTAAACACACCCGAAATCTGTGCATAAATATCCTCTTTGTTTACGCCGATACTGTTTAAAATCTGCTCTCGCTGATTTTCAAGTTCCTGCTCTGTGTTGTCCTCCGCAAGCTGATTGCTTTGTCTTAGGCTGTTAATATCCTTCTTGTATTTTGCAATAGAAAGAATATCGTTATCCTGCGCCGCGTCAATTATATCATTTTCACGCTCGTATATGTTATTCTCCAAAGTGTTTGAATCAAGCGTTGAAATTGATTCTTCACTTTTTTCTGTTTTTGTCTTTTTTATCTTGTTGTCAACAACGGTAAGTTCTTTAATGCTGTCATCGCTGACATCGCCGTAAAACAAAGAACCGATTGTACTGTCTTTGCTGACTCTCTCACCCTCCGCAACGGAATGATAAGCCGTTCCTGCACTGCGTGAATACATAACCCATTCATCGCGTATAATAAAACCGTTTGTATTTATAGCATTTTCTTGCGTTATATAGCTTAATTTCTGCGTGTTTATCGGTGTGACGGCATATTTAATACCGTATCCGACCATAGCGGCTATCGCTATACAGATTACTGTGATAAAGAATTTCTTCATCTGTTATTTTCCCCTTAATCCACAAAAATGTTTTGTGGTTTCTGTCAATATAATTATATTATATAATTTTTTTCGACTAAATACAATAGCAAACATCATTTTTGTGATTTAAAATATAAAATAGCCGATGCGGCATCATATTTTTCACCAAGTATTGACAATTTTTCTTTCACAAAATCACTTTTACCCTTTTCAAGCACATCAACAATCCACGTCATAAACAGCCGTTCATCTGCATTTTTTATTTTTTCAAACACACCACCCGATATTTCGCCGTTATGCTGACGGACATATTCAAAATATTCATTCATAACCGCACCGACAAGTTCATCAACCGTATACAGTTTATACGGATTTACGCCGAATATATTCGCCGCAATTTCAATACCCTCAATAAGCTCCTTTGAATATAATCTTCTTGCAGCTGCGTAATCTCTTGCTTTAAAACTGTATAAAACGCCGCTGAATTTGCCGAACGCTTTCATACAGTCGTAATATCCGTCCTGTATACTTTTTCTTATTCCGTCCCTGTCAAAATCAAACGTCCCCGTCTGCGGACGTGAGCATTTAATATTTATCACATTCTTACCGGCAAGATTAAAAGTTCTGTAAAAACCCACTCCCTTTACGTCTATCGCAATAATATTGTCAATCCCTTTTTCAAGCAGCATATTAATCGGCATATTGTTTGACACACCGCCGTCTATAAATTTCTTTTCGTCAATCGTCCTCGCCTTAAATCCCGGAAAGCACGCACTCGCCATAAGGTATTCGGTCAGTTTACCGTAAGGTATGTCTTTGATAAAATAATAATTTTCGCTTTTCTCCGAAAGTGAAAAAGTCGCTATACCGAAATCAATTTCGGAATTACGAATTTTATCCTCGTCGACTATTTCATTTAACAGATTTTCAAGCGGTGACATATCAAGTCCGTTGTTACTGTAAATTTCTTTTGCGATTTTCATTAAGTTTTTGACTTTAAAAAGATTTTCGTCATTCTCCATTTCTTTCGGCAACGATATAATATCGTCAATCGCAATTTTGTTCCATAATCTTTCGGCTTTTGTTTTACTGCCTTGCACGAAAAGTGCACCGTTTACCGCACCGATTGAAACACCCGACACCGCCGAAACTTTAATTTTCAGTTCTTTAAGTGCTTTCCATACACCAATCTGATATGCCCCTCTGACACCGCCGCCGGCTAAGACAAGTCCGTATTCCATATTTGACCTCCTACCCAATGCAAAATTTGGTGTGCATTTTCACGCACACCAAATAAATTAGCTGTTATATAGTTTTGTATAAAATCCATTCTTTGCAAGCAATTCATTGTGAGTACCCTGTTCAATAATTCTGCCCTTGTCCATAACAAGAATCAAATCAGCCTCACGAATTGTTGAAAGACGGTGAGCGATAATAAAGCTTGTTCTGCCTTCCATCATCTTTAGGAATGCCTTTTGTATTCTCTGCTCCGTCATTGTATCGACATTTGAAGTTGCCTCGTCAAGAATAAGTATTTTAGGATCTGACAACATCGCACGCGCAATAGTCAAAAGCTGTTTTTGACCGCTCGACAAATTTCCGCCGTCCTCTGTAATCATTGTATCATAGCCGTTCGGCAAACGCTTGATAAAGCCGTGTGCAGACGCAGCCTTTGCGGCATTTATAATTTCTTCGTCTGTCGCACCCTCTTTACCGTATGCGATATTTTCTTTTACAGTACCCGCAAACAACCAAGTATCTTGAAGTACCATACCGAAATTCTTACGCAAGCTGTCACGCTGAACAGAATCAATAGCCTGTCCGTCAACGAATATAGTACCATTATCCACACCGTAGAAGTTCATCAAAAGATTTACGATAGTTGTTTTACCTGCACCCGTAGGTCCGACTATTGCTACTCTTTGACCCGGTTTTGCTACAATATTCAAGTCTTTGATAAGTTCTTTATCCTTATTATATGAGAAATCAACGTCTTTAAACGTAACTTCACCGTTTTTAACTTCAAGTTCGGGTCTGTCCTCGTCAGGTGTTTCAGGCTCAATTTCGCCAAGCGCGAAAATTCTTGCCGCCGCTGCCTGTGCAGATTGAAGTTGAGTTAAAATACTTGTCATATCGTTAATCGGACGTGCAAACTGTGTAGCATAAATCAAGAAACTTGATATTATACCTACCGACAAATGTCCCGCAAGTGCGGCAAGTCCGCCAAGAACGCCGACAGAAATATACGCAAGGTTATTGATATATCTTGTAGTCGGATTGACAAGCGATGAGTAGAATTGAGCCTTTTGACCGCAGTCGTAAAGACGTGCGTTTATCTCGCCGAATACTTCACTGCTTTTGTCCTCATAACCGAATGCCTTAACAACCTTTAAATTGCCGACCGTTTCCGAAACATAACCGTTAAGTTCACCGATAGTCTGTGCCTGTAATCTGAACATTTTACCCGAATTGGTCGCAATCGCTTTTGAAACGAATATACAAATAATCGTAATAACAATAACGCAAAGTGTTATTCTCCAGTCAAGCAAGAACATCAAGACAAGCGAACCGACAACCGTTACGATACCCGAAAACAGCTGTGTAATTCCCTGCAAAAGGCCTTCGGAAACTGCGTCTATGTCGTTTGTAAGACGGCTGATAATATCGCCGTGTGAATGACCGTCAAAAAATTTAAGCGGCAATTTTGAAATCTTGCCGAATGCGTCTTTACGCATTTTTTCAATCGAATGGTTTGAAAGTGCGTTTGTAAACACTGTCATTCCCCATGTAAACAAAGCATTAAGCACATAAACCGCAAAAAGTATTCCTATAAATTTCGCAACCATAGGAAAATCTACGTTATTTTCGCCTTTGATAAAGTCGATAGCTCTACCCGAAATATACGGTGCAACAAGCATAAATATGTTTGCAAGCAATGCCGATATTATAACCAAAATAAGATATTTTCTGTTACCCGCAATATAAGAGTTAAGCTTTGAAAGTGTTTTATTGTTTTTCATCGTTTTACCCCTTTCTTAGTCAAGCTGTTCCTGTGAGTAACAAATTTCCCTGTAAATATCGCAAGTATCAACAAGATCTTTGTGTGTACCTATTCCGACAATTTCACCGTCGTCCATAACCGCAATTCTGTCCGCATCTTTCACCGAATTTACACGTTGTGACACGATTATAACCGTCTGACTGTCGGTATTTTCTTTAATAGCACGTCTTAAATTTGCGTCTGTCGCATAGTCAAGTGCGCTGGCGCTGTCGTCCAAAATAAGTATAGGCGAATTTTTGATTAACGCACGCGCGATTGTAATACGCTGTTTTTGACCGCCCGAAAGATTATTACCGCCTTGTGAAACGAATGTATCAAAGCCTTTTTCTAATCTGTCGATAAATTCGGTTGCTTGTGCCGTATCAGCCGCACGACGCATTTCTTCCAACGTTGCGTCTGCCTTTGCCATATGAAGATTGTCCGCTATTGTACCCGAGAAAAGTGCCGCTCTCTGCTGTACAACCGCAACAGTCTTTCTAAGCGTGTCTTCATCGTATTTCTTTATATCCACTCCGTCAATAAGCACTTCACCCTTTGTCGCGTCATAAAAACGCGGTATAAGGCTTATAAGCGTACTCTTACCAGAACCTGTACCGCCGATAATACCGATTGTTTCGCCTTTTTTTATCGTCAAATTAATATTATCGACAGACGGTACTTTACTGCCTGTATACGTCAATGATACGTTTTTAAATTCAACCGCATTTTCACCGTTTTGAGTAGTATTCTTTTCGCCGTATTCAATAAGAGGCTCTGTTTCAAGAACTTCCCCCACACGCAAAGCCGATGCATATGCCTTTGTGTACAAAACAACAAGGTTTGCAACGACTATCATAGCGTTTAGAATTTGCGTAATGTAGTTGATAAACGCAATAACTTCACCCTGTGAAAGATGACCTATATTTACACGAATACCGCCGAAATAAATAACCGCAATAGCCGCAAGATTCATTATAATAGTAGTAAGCGGATTGGTAAGTGCGGCAATTTTACCGACTCTTATAGCCGTATTTGCGTAATCTGTATTTCTGTCGTTAAATCTTTCCTTTTCACGTTTTACGCCGGCAAACGCACGAATTACACGCACACCGGAAAGATTTTCACGAAGTACCAAAGTAAGCGAGTCAAGCTTTTTCTGAACAGATTTATAAAGCGGTACTGCCTTGAACATTACAAGAAAAAGTACAAGTATAAACAGCGGTATGACAATCATAAATATAATCGACAGCTTTAAGTCAATCATAATCGCCATAACAAGTCCGCCGACACACAGAAACGGTGCACGGATTACAAGACGTATAAGCATTGCAACCGCCGATTGAAGTTGAGTAACGTCACCTGTAATTCTGTTTATAAGTGACGGCGTACCAAACTTATCAAGCTGTGCGAATGACAGTGTACCGATTTTTTTGAACATCGCATTACGCACATCTGTACCGAATCCCTGTGACGCGATAGACGCACTGTACTGGCATATAAACGCAAATATTACGCCAAATGTTGCAATGACAAGCATTAATATACCCATTTTAATAATATAACTTCTGTTACCCATGTTGACTCCGTTATCAATCAGCAAAGCCATAAGAGTCGGAATTAGCAACTCCAACACCGCCTCGGACAATTTAAAAAACGGTCCGACTGTAAGCTGAAGCCTGTACGGTTTCAGAAACGGAAATAGTTTTTTCAATATATAACACCTCTTTTGTAAAAAATCAATATCCTTTTTATTTTATCACTTTTTCTAAAAATATTCAATGAAAAATGTGCATTAATATTAATATTTTCACTCGCCTACATTCGTAATATGTAACGGACGTATCTTTATATATCGGTATGACGACAGCGGTCTGCAATCCGCATCATACGAATGTGCCGCAACAAGAATTGACTGCGGTGTTCTGTTTCCTGCGTCAACCACAACCGGAGAATGGTCAAATCTTTCTTTGTCGGTAAATTGCAGCTGAATAATGTCGCCGTTTTGAATTTGTGATAAATCGGTTAATATTGCTCTCGGTCCTGCACCGCGGTTGGTGGTTAAAAATCTGTATAATTCGTCAACTCCTGTCCATGCCGGCGCTCTGTTGTTTACAGAAATGTAGTACCAACCGTATGTCGGCGTGTAGTTCATAACACCGCTGCCGGCATATATGCACTGTGACGCAAAGTTTGTACAATCACCGCCCAAATCAGAAAAATCATAGTATTTCGGATTTCTTCCGTATGCCCACTTTTTCGCATATGCAACCGCATTCGCTCTGTTATATTCCATAAATATCATTCCTTTCTTTTTGTATATTAATATAATATGGAATATAGGCGGTTTTGTTAATGGGTGATAAATACCATCACTCCGTCACTTCGTGCCACCTCTCCTCAAGGAGAGGCTTTTTAAGCTCCCCTTGAAGGGAGCTGTCAACGCAGTTGACTGAGGGGCGGCAAAACGATAATATTACGTCGAGGCGACCATTGGTCTCCAGAATAAAAAAAATTTCGTTCGTACGGAACAGCACCCCAACGTCCCTTTTCGCCCTACTATGTATCGCCTTATCGGGCGACCGATGATCGCCCTTACGAATACATTTCCTATTTGGTGACTAATGATCGTCCCTACGAACAATTCCACATTCCCTTGCATCTTTCGTAAAGGACGTCACTCCGATGTCCCATATATTTTAATAAAATCGCAACAAAAATATTTTTCAGTATTGAAAAATGCTTTATATTGGTATATAATAAAATTAAATAAATATAGGGAGGAATCGCTAATGAAAATATTAGTAACAGGCGGTGCAGGATACATAGGCAGCCACACTTGTGTTGAACTTTTAAATGCAGGTTATGAAATTGTCGTACTTGACAATCTTTACAACGCAAGTGAAAAATGCCTTGACGCAGTAAAAAAACTTACAGGAAAGGATTTTCCGTTCTACAAAGTAGACTTGCTTGACAAAGAGGCAACAGAAAAGGTATTTGCAGAAAATAAAATCGATGCAGTTATTCACTTTGCCGGTCTAAAGGCAGTCGGCGAATCTACAAGAATACCGCTTACATATTATGATAACAACATCACAGGTACACTTCACCTTATGCAGGCTATGGAAAAATACGACTGCAACAACATCGTATTCTCATCATCAGCTACTGTTTACGGCGATCCTGAAAGAGTTCCTATTGTTGAAACTGACAACAAAGGCGACAAAATTCTTACAACAAATCCTTACGGAACAACAAAACTATTTATCGAAAGAATTATGACAGACGCTCAAAAAGCTAATCCAAAGCTATCTGTAACACTTCTTCGTTACTTCAACCCAATCGGTGCTCACGAAAGCGGTATTATGGGTGAAGACCCTAAGGGTATTCCGAACAACTTACTTCCGTACATTGCACAAGTTGCAGTAGGTAAACTTGAAAAAGTTCACGTATTCGGTAACGATTACCCTACTCCTGACGGTACAGGCGTTCGTGACTATATCCACGTTGTTGACCTTGCAATCGGTCACGTTAAGGCTATTGAACATTGCTCGGACAAGGAAGGCGTACACATCTACAACCTTGGTACAGGTAACGGTTACAGCGTTCTTGACATTGTTAAGGCATTCTCAAAGGCTTGCGGTAAGGAAATTCCTTATCAAATCGACCCAAGAAGACCGGGCGATATTGCCGAATGTTATGCAGATCCTGCAAAGGCAAAGGCTGAACTTGGCTGGGAGGCTAAGAGAGGTATTGACGAAATGTGCGCTGACAGCTGGCGATGGCAGTCAACTCACCCTGACGGTTTCGGTGAATAATTGATTTTAAGAGTTGTTTTAGATTTATTCCAAAACAACTCTTTTATTTTCAGACAAAGAAAGGACAAATAATGGAGCTTACAAAAGAAATATGGACGCAATCAGATTATGACGAATTTGCGGAATACTTAAAAACATTGGCTGACGAAAAATACAAAAAATTCAGTGACTCGCTTGTTCCCGGCGGAACGCAATCTATCGGTATTCGTGTACCCATCTTGCGTCAAACGGCTAAAGCTATTTCAAAAGGTGACTACGCGTCATTCCTTAATTGCAAAAACAACGCATACCGTGAAGAAATTATGATTAAAGGCTTGGTTATGTCGCTTATTAAGTGCGATTATCACGAAATGCTCGGCTATATCAAGCAATACGTTACTCAAATCACAAGTTGGGAAACTTGCGACATTGTTTCATTTAAAGGATTGAAGAAACATTTAGATGAATTTTTAAATGACATTGAATATTTTATCTACAATGAAAATCCGTGGATTGTGCGTTTCGGTTTTAAATGCCTTATGGAATTTTATTTGACCGATGAATATATCGACAAAGTGCTCTCATACGTCAACTCGGTAAATTCAGATTTCTACTATGTTCAAATGATGCAAGGCTGGCTCGTTGCAACAGCCGCCGCAAAGTGCAGAGATAAAACAATGAAATTTCTTGAAAGCAACGATTTAAACGCAGCCACTCAAAATATGGCGGTACGAAAAATTCGTGAATCGTTAAGAATATCAAAAGAAGATAAAGAACTTGTCCTGAAATTCAAAAAGTAACGGCATGGTGCTTGCCCTACCGTTCAGACTGTCGACAAATTGTCCGGAACGTGCAAAATATTTATTTTAATATTTAAAAATTTAATTTGTAGCTATAATAAATAACCGGCAAGCCTATCTTCGATATACGGCTTGCCGGTGCACTTTTTGCGAAAATAAACTCTAACGTACCCACGTACGCCGACGAGTTCATTTTCACAAAATCCGAACTAATTTCTCGACCTCTGTTAGCTTTCTTTTTTTCGGTTGTCTTCCCAGCCTAGATATGTCGCCTCAAGACGGTATATCGGCATACCCTGTTCAGAGAAGCGTTGTTCATATTCAGTCATAACGTTGCCCTCAAACTTTGAATTATGCAAATCAAGGCTGATATTTTCAAGCTTGAAATTTTCCTCCGCAAATGAGTTGAGCGAAAAATCAAACAAAGCCTTATTATCGGTTTTAAACCAAATATAATCGCCCTGTTTAAGCACGGCTTTATATCTGTCAAGAAAACGCTTATGAGTAAGTCTGCGTTTTGCCTGTTTATTTTTCTTCCAAGGATCTGAAAAATTAAGATAAATACGTCTTATCTCGCCAAATTCAAATATATCCTCGATTTTTTCCGCATCCATATCCATAAACAAAACGTTTGTAAGTTCAGCTGCCACAGTTTTTTCCATAGCCATAACTATAACGTCCTCAACCTTTTCAATCGCAATAAAATTCACATCAGGGTACATTTTCGCCATACCGACAATAAAATTACCCTTACCGCAACCGATTTCAATATGAATAGGATTATCGTTACCGAAACGTTCCGCCCATTTCCCCTTATATTTTTCAGGCTCTTTTATCCAAATATCACTGCAACGTTCCATTCTTGCGTCACAATTTTTCTTTTTTCTCATTCTCATATTACTTTTACCTCAAATACAAATTTCTCATTTATTATACTATAACAATAATTTTTTTACAATATATTTCTCAAATATTTTAAAAATCACAAAAAAAATCGGACGCATACGCATCCGATTTTAATGTTATTTTATGACTTATTTAATTAAATCCCAAAGCATTGAAAGCATTGTAGCAGCTTGTGCTCTTGTTGCATTAGCCTTTGGTTGGAATGAACCGTCATCCATACCGTTGATAATACCCAAACCAACTGCATTGTTTACATCTTCAACAGCCCATGCTGCGATGTCTGATGCGTCTGTAAATTTCTTATCGGCAGCCTTAGCCTCAACATTCTTATATGCGGCAGCCTTAGCAACCATTGATGCCATTTCTTCTCTTGAAATTTCTTTATCGAAATCTTCAACAGTGAACGGAATATCTTCTGCAATTAGGTTAGCATTTTGAGCGGCTTTTACGAATGGCATTGCCCAGTGTTCGCTTGCCAATGATGAATCTGTATCAATCTTTAGAGCGTTTACGATAAGTGTTGCAAACTGACCCTTTGTTACAGTTCCGTCAGGAGCGAAGTGTGTATCGTCCATACCGTTGATAACGCCTGCTTTATACATCTTATCGATGTATGTCTTACCCCAGTGACCTACAACGTCAACGAACGGTGAATCTGTTGATGGTGTTGAACCTGCAACAGGTAGAGCAGATTCGTCAAATGCCTTTGCCTTGTATGAATTTGAAACAAGTTTAACATTTGCGTCCGGTTGAGTTGTGTACTGTGAATTAGCAATATGGTCGTTCATATACCAGCTGATATGTGGCGGTTGGTTGTAACAGTTTGTATCTGTTGCTGATGAGTTTCTGTAAATATCATCATGTGCAAGAGTATAGAAGTTATAATTTGTTGCATATGGTGTTTCATATAGTCTTAGAGAATATTGATATACAGTCTTATCTAATTCAACTTCAACATCCTTATCAAAGTTACCCTTGATTGTTGTCTTTTCTTTCTTTGTGTCTTGACCTGTGATTGCGTAAGAAACAATTTCTTCTCTCCAGTCACCTAACAAGTCAGCTTGTAGGTTCGGATTACCCTTTGTTGAGTTGATTGAGTGTGAACCCTTACCCTCGAAAATCTTATCGAATGTCTTTGTATCGTCATTCCACTTTGTTACAGTAATTTCTTTACCTGCACCGTTGTGGTCTTGAAGTTCATCCTGTAAGTCGCCTGTCCAATAAATTCTGCCGTTCATAGCAGCCTTTAGATCAGGAAGTTCGTTACCGTTGCTGTCCCAGTAACCTGATGAACCTGCACCCCACATAGCGTACCAAGAATCGCCGTAACCGATATTAGCAATCATAGCACGACCTGTATCTTTGATACCGTTGTGAATTTGATAGAATTCGCCTGTCTTAGCGTTTTGAAGTGAAATACCCCATTGATGACGATCATTAGGAGCGCCTTGAGCAGCAGCTGCAGCCGAATTTTTAAATATTGTATTAGATGTGATGTATGGAGAAAGTTGTGGGCCTTTCAAATCAAACACTTCACTGTCTGCACTGTAATCTTCATAAGCTTTTAACCATTCAAGACCTTCTTTAGTCGGGTCGAAGTCACCAAGGTGCATAGCATCACCGTGTTCTTGATATGTACACCATAGAATTGAACCGTCGTTATCCCATGTCAAAGCACCGTAAAGAATTTCGTCCTTACCGTCACCGTCAACATCACCTGCTTCAATTTGGTGGTTACCTTGACCGATATAGCCGTTATTCTTTGATTCGGCTGTATCGAATGACCATTCCATCTTTAGCTTACCATTCTTAAAGCTGTATGCAGCGGCACCTGTACGTCCGTTAGGATTTGAGATACCCTTACCGAAGTAATAACCTCTTGCAAATACAGCAGACGGTGACTGACCGTCAATATAAGCTATTGTACTGTTATATCTTTCCGAACGGTTACCGAAGTCATCACCGAATGTTAGTGATGTAGCATTTGAACCGACAGTATTATTTGGGAAATAATCTATTGTGTCAAGAGCCTTACCTGTTTCACCGTCGAAACACGTTACATAAAGCGGGCCTTGCAAGTTTTTACCGTTATTTAGAGCAGCCCAGCTACTTTCAAATGTTTCGCCCTTTGAAGCGTCACCGATTACGTTACCTTGGCCGTCAACAGTACCGTCAGCAGTTCTTACCATAACTTCTGCTCTGCCGTCACCGTCAAAATCGGCTACGTTAAGCTGAGTATCGTGTGCGCCTGCACGGATATTGTAACCCATGTCAATTCTCCAAAGCTGGGTACCGTCAAGCTTGTAAGCGTCCATATAAACCTTACCGGTTCTGCCTGTTGTAGCGGCGTCCTTAGCGTCCGAAGGGCTCCATAGCATTACGATTTCATATTGTCCGTCACCGTCAAGGTCACCGTATGATGAATCACCCGGTATATATGAACCGTAGTATATGCCGTTTCTGTCTTGTAACATAACGTCACTTTCAGGAGTTTTACCCAAAGGAATATCAAGGTATCCGTTCTCCCATACGCCTACACTGTCTGACATTTCGCCGTTTGCAACTACTGTATACTTATCGTTTACAGTACCTGACGCGTCAACAAAGTTTGTAACCGCACCTTCGTTAATCTTTTCTTGGTTTCTGTAAAGAGTAAATGTAGTGTCAGCAGGCTCTGTTGCCAATCTTCTCCATGAAATAAGTACACCGTCGTCAGTCTTTGTCGCAACGACACCTCTATCAAGGTTTTCCATGTTTCTTGTGATTGCACTGCCGGCAAATGCACTTGCACTTGTCATAGGAGCAACTACTCCTACTGCCGCAACCTGAGCAAGAACCAAAGAAAATGCACCTAATTTTCTTAGTTTTTTCTTTGAATTTTTAAGCATTTAGTTATCCTCCCTCTTTTATATATACTTTACCTATCCATTAAAGCATAATAATCATTATCTATATAATATCATATTTCACAAACTTTTTAAAGTGTTTTTCATAAATTCAATGTATAATTTACAGTGTTTTTTGTTCAAAATGCGATTGAGGATTTTTGTTTATATAAGTGCAGAACACAAACGAAATGCCGTTTTCAACGCATTTTTCGGACACGTTACCGAGCTCCCACACCTCATTTTTATCAAGATTGTCGATAAAGACATCCGCATTGCCGTCGGAAAACACCTTTGTTATATATGCACTGTCACAGTACGGCAAAAGCTGTCTGTAAACCTCTCCGCCGCCTATGACAAAAGTATCGTCACCGCCGTACTTTTCAACTATCGTTTTTATATCGTGAATAATCTCCGCACCGTCGCACTTAAAATTTTTATCGGTTGTAAGTACAACGTTTTTTCGATTTTTAAGCGGTTTTGCGTTAGGAAAACTCTCCAACGTCTTTCTGCCCATAACAACCGTCTTACCCATTGTTTTCTCTTTAAAAAATTCCATATCCTCGGATATGCGGAACAGCAAATTCATACCTTTGCCTATGCCCCACTTTTCATCAACCGCCGCAATTATTTTCATTCTGTTTCGTCCGGGAATATCAATTCCTGTGCATACGGAAGTGTTCTCGCCCAATCAATGAATGACTTTGACCATTCTGTCAATTTGTGAAACCTTCTCTGACCTTTTGAACACATCGCCAAAAGATTTTCGTATGTCATTGTAACGGTTCTTGTCTGCTGCCATGCTGACGGCAACCATCTGATAAGTTCTTTCCAATATGCCTTATCCTTTGTTTCAAGATACTTTACACGCATACTCTCCAAAAATTCTATATGCTTGTCTATCACATCACCAAGTTTTGTGCCGTCATAATCAAGATCTGAATTGTAATCGTCAATTTCAAAACACTCGGCAGTAATAGGTGTTGACGCAAGTTTGTGCATTGTCGATGTACTGTTCGCGGTTGTACCGACCTTATACGTATCAAATTCTTTCCACCAATAAAGCGGACCTGTTATATCAACCGACACAAAAATCTGACGCATAAATTTTCTGTGTTCACTGCCCGATTTTATAAGTCTTTGCGCCAAATCCAAATCGTTTTCACCAATTACGACTTTTCCGTTCTCCTCAACCGTATCGTTTTTATGCCATGATTCAAGAGGGTTTCTCATACCTTTAAGCGCACGTTTAAAGCCGTAAACCTCTGTATTTTCAAATTTCATTTAGTTACCTCTTTTCATTTCGATATACTCGTCAAATGTACACATTCTGTCCACGATTGTGCCGTCCTCACGAATATCAATAATTCTGTTTGCAACGGTATTCACAAATTCGTGGTCGTGTGACGCAAATATAACGTTTCCCTTGAATGCTTTCAAGCCGTTGTTTACCGCAGTGATTGACTCAAGGTCAAGGTGGTTTGTAGGCTGGTCAAGTATAAGTACGTTTGATCCGTACAACATCATTCTTGAAAGCATACATCTGACTTTCTCACCACCGGAAAGCACGTTTACCTGTTTGAATACATCATCACCCGAGAACAACATTCTTCCCAAAAATCCTCTTATATACGATTCGTTTTGAGTTTCAAAGCCTGCCGCACTGTATTGTCTTAGCCAATCCACAAGATTTAGTTCACAGCCGTCAAAATACTTAGAGTTATCTTTAGGAAAATAACTTCTTGACGTACTTACGCCCCACTTAACAGTACCCTCGTCCGGCTCATCTTCACCGGCAAGTATTTGCATAAGTGCAGTGATTGCAATTTCGTTTTCACCTATTATGGCAATCTTATCGTCATGATTTAGTGTGAATGATATATTATTAAGAAGTTTTTCACCGTTTACAGTCTTTGAAAGTCCATCAACGGTAAGCAAATCGCGTCCCGCTTCTCTGTCCATATCAAAGCCGACAAACGGATAACGTCTTGATGACGCAGGTAATTCTTCAACTGTAAGTTTATCAAGCATTTTCTTACGGCTTGTAGCCTGTTTTGATTTCGACTTATTCGCAGAGAACCGCTGAATAAAAGTCTGCAATTCTTTAATTTTTTCTTCAGCTTTTTTATTTTGTTGCTTGATAAGTCTTTCCATCATCTGACTTGACTCGTACCAGAACTCATAGTTACCGACATACATTTTAACCTTTGAATAGTCAATATCAACGATATGCGTACACACAACATTAAGGAAATATCTGTCGTGCGATACAACTATGACTGTACCCTCGTAATCAAGCAAGAAATCTTCAAGCCATTCAATAGCTTGCAAATCAAGGTGGTTTGTAGGCTCGTCAAGAAGGATAATGTCAGGGTCACCGAACAATGCCTGTGCCAAAAGGACTTTAACCTTTTCGTTACCGCCAAGGTCAGCCATCTGCGAATACATAATACTTTCGTCAAGCCCAAGCCCCTGCATTAACTTTGACGCATTGGAATCAGCCTCCCAACCGTCCATTTCCGCAAATTCCGCCTCAAGTTCAGCCGCTTTTATACCGTCCTCATCTGAGAAATCTTCTTTTTCATACAACGCGTCTTTTTCTTTCATAATATCATAAAGACGCTTGTTACCCATAATAATCGTATCAAGTACAGTGTACTCGTCATATGCAAAGTGGTCCTGTTTCAAAACCGACATACGACAATTTGGGTCGATAGACACTTCACCGGTTGTCGAATCAAGTTCACCCGAAAGAATTTTAAGAAAAGTCGATTTTCCCGCACCATTTGCACCGATTACGCCGTAGCAGTTGCCCGGTGTGAATTTTAAATTAACGTCCGAAAACAGATTTTGTCCGCTGAAATTCAGACTTACGTTTGTTACTGTAATCATTAAATATTTCTCCTAATTTTTATTGTTGATTTTATTTTTCAATTATACTATAATAATGTTATGAATGCAAGTATATTATAGGAGGAAATCAGAATGTTAAATATAGGTTGTCACTTGTCAGCCGCAAAAGGCTATATGAATATGGGTAAAGAGGCAAAAAGCATTGACGCAAATACTTTTCAATTTTTCACGCGTAATCCACGCGGAGGTAAAGCGAAAGCTATTGACGAACAAGACGTAAAAAACTTCCTTGAATTTATGAAAGAAAATAATTTTTCGCAAATTCTCGCTCACGCACCGTATACGCTTAATGCGTGTTCCAATAAAGAAGAAACTCGCGAATTTGCCTTAAATACAATGGCTGACGATTTAAGACGTATGGAGTATACACCAAACCAGCTTTACAACTTCCACCCGGGCAGTCACGTCGGACAAGGTGTAGAAATCGGAATTGATTTTATCGTAAAACAACTTAATACTGTACTTACCCCCGATATGACAACAACAGTTTTGCTTGAAACAATGGCAGGTAAAGGTACAGAAATAGGTCGCAGTTTTGAAGAATTGAAAGAAATCCTTGACGGCGTTAAACTTGATAATAAAATGGGCGTGTGTATGGATACTTGCCATATTTATGACGGCGGATATGATATTGTTAATGACCTTGACGGTGTTCTTGATGAGTTCGACAGAATTATCGGTCTTGACAGATTAAAAGCAATTCATATGAACGACAGCAAAAATCCTTTTGCAAGCCATAAGGACAGACACGAAAAAATCGGTGAAGGCAGTATCGGTTTTGATACTATGGTTAAGATTATCAATCACCCTAAATTACAGGGTATTCCGATTTTGCTTGAAACTCCGAATGAACTTGACGGTTATAAAAAAGAAATTCAAATGCTTAGAAAATCATATACTATGTAAAAAAACACACATGATTCAAGAAAAGACGAGGAAACAATCATTCCTCGTCTTTTTCTTTTTCATCATCTTCAAACCCTGTTCTGAGTCTACGACTCATTCCACCTCTGCCGTTATGTCTTCTTTCCACTTGTTCTATCAATTCTGTATCTATATTTTTCAATGCAAAATCTATACATTGATTTATAAATTCATTTCGGCTTATATCAATTTCCATAGCCCAATCATTAATTTCCTGTAACATTCTGGTATCCAATCTAAGCGAAATAACTTCTTTTTCGGGTTTTATTGGTTCAAATTTTCTCAATGTAATTCCTCCTCTTGACACAATTATATATTCTATGCTAAAATAATCCTATATTCTTATATTGAATACATATAAGAATACTATTTAACCATATATTTTAATACCATAAAAATAATACTATATGTAGTAGGAGGAAGATTACAATGGAAAATCAAACAGAAAACACAAATGTAACAACTGAAAACAAACCGCAGTCCGAGCCGTTGCATAAATCATTTTGCAGAGAGTGCGGCACAATGATTAGTGAAAAAGCGGATATATGCCCTAACTGCGGCGCCGCACAGCACAGAGTCAGTGTAATAAACGACACCCCGTCAGCGGGATTAAAGGTATTGTCATTCTTTATCCCGCTTGTCGGGCTGATTTTATTCGTTGTACAAAGCAAGGATACCCCTATCTCTGCCAAAGAATACGGCAAATGGGCTTTAATCGGTTTTTGTACTGGTATAGTTTTAAGTATAGTGTGGTACTTTGTAGTATTGGCGTCTGTTTCAAGTATGTTCAAAGCATTTAGTTTTTAATCAAAAGAGGTGTTTATATTATGAAAAAAATATTAACAGTGGCATTGTCGGTAGCTTTATTGTTGTCAACAACCGCATGCGGAACAAATTCCGAACTCGAGGCAATAAAGCAGAAAAACGAACAATTAAAACAAACAATCGATGAATTACAAAAAGATTTAGCACAGCAAACATCTTCACCTCAAAGCACTGATGCACCTAAGCAAAGCGATTATTTGGCATCGGACGGAAATATTGCAGTTACAAAGCAAGAAACTTACGGTGAGAATTACGAATATATAGAAACTCAATTTACAATAAAAAATTTAACAGATAAAAACATAAATACATTTACATTACATATCGGCGAATACGACAAAGATAAAAACTTAATATCCGGAACTTATCCCCAAATACCTGAAAACATCGCTCCCGGAGAAACAGCAGTCATTTCAGCTACTCATAGCATGGATTTTGAGCTAATTCAAAATGTCAGAGTTACCGGTTATAATTACTATGATGAGTCTGGAAACTACACCAACAGCAACATTAACAATGCACCATTTATGAACATATACGAAAACTGGACAAAGAATAAGCAGCTTGGAATAAACTAAAAAAATAGGATACATACATTATTACTACTTGATTGTAGCAAAATATGTGTGTATCCTATTTTTTTATTTACATATTATTCCAAAATATACACTACACAACTTCTTCTGCCAAAGTCGTTAGCATTTGAGCCGTAGCATAAATCAATCTTGTTACCCTTAATTGCACCGCCTGTATCTTCGGCACTTGCAACGCCGTATGACCATGAGCCGTCGGCTGATGTTACATACACTTTTGAGCCAAGCGGAACTACGCTCGGGTCAACTGCAACTATACCGTATCCAAGCGGATTACCCATTGCAGAAACCGTATAACCGCCGTTTTCTGACGGTGAAGTCGAATAAGCTGTAGCAGTCATTGTGATTTTCTTCTTATATTTATATCCGTTTACAGTACCGCCGTCATCGCTTACTGTTGATTTCGCCGCAAAAGTATCTTTAACCGTTGTATTTTTAGGTGCAGGAGTCGGCTCCATTGTACCGTTTGCAATAACCTTGTTACGCATTTCAGTTGTAACTTGTTCGTCTATCACCTCTCTTGTCGCCTCTTGACCGTCTTGGTATGTAACCTTGTAAGTGATTGTTTTCACACCGTCTTGTCCTTCGTCAACGACTTTTTCCTGTCCCTTGATCAAAGTCGCGTCATCAACATATTCAACACCTTTAGAAATCACTTCCGTTTCGGTTTCGTCTGTATGGCTTACCGATACAAGCTGGATTGTGTCACTGCTTGCAACAGTGTCGCCGTTGGCTGAAATTTGGTCATATTCACCCGGAATATATCCTGCCTCAACAAGTGCGTCCTTAACGTCCGCCTTTGTTACTGTTACAACTTCTTCCGATTCACCGACTTTAATTGTAACACGCTTACCACGCTTGATAACAATATTTTCATTATCCTCAACAGGCTTTTCTGTTGAAACATTAATCTTATCGGTATCCGAAACATTCACGCCGTGTTCTTCAAGAGCACCCTCAACGCTTTCACTTCTTGTCTTTACAGTTTTTGTTTCATTTGTTCCCGCAAATTCGTTTATTTCCGTAATTGTGATTTCCTTCGCCGATGCGCTGTATACAGTACCGAATATTACTGTCATCATTGCCACAAGCGTAATAATTGCAATCGCACATCTTCTGTGCTTTGCTTTCAATTTTGCTTTTTTCTTTTCTTCGCGTTTTTCACGCAAAGTCATTATCATTTCTTGTTTTGTCATCTCTTGTGTAGTCATAAAAGTTAAACCCCTTTCATTACTTGTCCCATAGTATACTACAAAATTGTTACATTGTCAAGCTTTTATTACATTTTTATTACAAAATAATTTCAAATATTGCAATATGAATAAATATATTACTTGACTTTTCCCATATATTACTATTTATATGCACGATATTTACATATTATTACATTTATTTTTGATTAATGTTACAAAAATAAAGCAGGTATATACTTTTTCATAGTCGGAAATAATGGAAATAAAACAAATTGAAATGATTGGAGATTAGTAATGAAAGAATTGACAAAGAAAGTAGTTATTTTAAATAATTTTTCATCACCGTATGTGAGCCAAGCAATAATAATTCTCAAAGACTATAATCCAAAACTTGAAAGCAGAGCAATAGCGGACGCAGAAACAATAGTCAGTCGCTACATCGAACGAATACAAAAAAACGGACAACCAACAAAGGCTGTCCGCTCGAAATCTAAAATATTAAAAATATTGATTTGTTTAATTTTGATTGCGTCAATATGCTTTGCAATCAAATATCTTTCTTAAATTATTTGAAATTGCTGTCCATATAGTCAATATATTCAGTATATTTTTGAGCTGTTGATGTCATTGAAGAATATGAGAAATCATAATATACCGCAATTCCGTTTTTCAATACGCATTTTCTGTGGTAAACAGTATCATCTGTTGTTACAGTGACTGCATACCAATCGTCACCGGCACGAGAATATGAAACTTCGCCGCCCGTTTGACGTGCATAGTCACGCATAAGGTCAGACGGAGCACCGCTCTTTCCCTCTTGCGAAACAGTCATAGTTGCACCGCCAAGTGCGTCAGTCAAGTTAAGTTTTTGATTTCCTGTTGTCGGATTTGAATTAAAAGTAGACGGATAAACGCACGTCACACCGCTTATTGTCATTTTTGAATAACCGTTTTTGCTTGCTGAATTTGACGGCGATGATGTTGATGATACGTTGTTTGCTGTATCTGTTGGTGTATTCGTTGCACTTGCAGGCGAATTTGTTGAAGTAGGAGCAGTGCCTAATCCGTTATCGTTCGGAGCCATCATATTATAGCCGATAATCACGCTTACTATTGCGATAAGCAGTGCTACGATTATGAAAATCATAACACTCCCCTTACTTTTTCTACGTTTTTTATTACGGGCTTGTTTTGCCTCTTTTTCCTGTAAACGACGTTTACGATTAAGACGTTCAGCCTTCAGTTCCTCGATTTCTTTGCGTTTTGTAGTTTGGCTGTTCTGGTTGTTTTTTCTTACTGATTGACCACATCTGTCACAAAAACGTGTTCCCTCTTTCAGTTGTCTGCCACAATTTTTGCAGTACATAAAACCCCTCCGAAATTACTTTTTTGCTATCTAAACTATTATACTATATATTGTATATAAATGCAAGTAATTTTCGTAATTTTGTTACATATAGATTACACATTAAACGCAAAATACGAAATATTTTTGAAATATTTGTTATTTAAACGCAAAATTCCATATTTTTATTATAAGAAATTATCATAGCATTTACATTTATCGACAAATTCTTCCCTCTATGATATAATAACATTCTGAAATGGTTGCAAACCATGCTGACACCACCTTAAAGGGGGTGTGCATATGAGTGAAGCTATTGTTTATTTAACTTTGGTTTTACTGCTTTGTATAGTGATAATAAAAAAATAGTTACCTATCGTCCAAATAGGTAACTATCGGCAGAAAGTATTTCTTTCTACAATTTCTACTACGCAGCATGGTTTGTTTACCATTTCTTTTATTATATTATCACACAACGCTAAATTTGTCAAGCAAAAAGAACGGTCATACGACCGTTCTTTTATTACTTTATAAATTATTCAGTTACAGATGTTGATGCAGGGGCTTTTACCAATACATTATCAATCTTCATTCCTGCATAGTATCTCTTTGTATTAAATTGCATACCTGCAAGACCTGCATTACTTACTTTACCGGCAAATTCACCCGTCGTAGCTGTATCATTTGCATATGTTACACCGTCTACAACTGCATCACCACCGGCTGTTGGTGCTATTGTAACCTTCACACCTGTTTCAACCTTTTCTATTGTGTAGTGATAGAATACACCTTTTTCAAGTGTAACTTCAGTTGTTCCGTTTACAGTCCATGTTGTAGAACCAGCAGTTTTCAACTGTAATACAAGTGCATATTTTCCTGAATCTTTTGCTTTAACCGCAAAGCTTGATGTTTGGTTACTTCCACCTGTTAAAGCCAAATCAAACTCAGCAATATAATCTTTATCTGCACCAACTTGAACTGCACTGCTTGTTATAGAAGTACCGTTATTACCTGTTGCGACAGCTGAAATTTGAGTATATTTATTATTGTCATCACCGGCAATAGATACCGTATATCTACCTGTATTGCCTGATACCCAATCACTTTCTGTTGCATTGTTATAATCATTCTGATAATAGATACCTGTATACTTAAATACAGCAATAAGTGTCGTATTAGCATTTAAATCAAATGAATATTGAGCATCTGTGCTTACATATGTTGCTGCTATTACATTTTCTAATGATGTTGCCCAGCCTACAAATTCATAAAGAGCTGCAGGAGTAGCTGTTGCAACAATCTTCTTACCCTTATTTAACTGAGTATCTGTACTTGCAACACCGTTTACAGTATATGCAACTGTACCTTGCTCAGCATCTTGAGAAGTAATGCTTAGGTTAAGTTTTTCAGCAGCAATAACTTTCAAATCAGCTGTTGCTGAAACTGTTGTTCCGTTTACTGTAGCTTTAACTTTGTAATCACCTGCTGTTGCTTCTTCTGCAACATTAACTTTACCGTTTGCAACTGTAATATTTTCTGCAGCTACATCCTCACTGTTTACTACAGTCCAATCAACAGCTGCTGTCATAACTCTGCCATCCTGGTCTTTTACAGTAGCTGTATAAGTAGCCTCTTCACCTTGAGCAAGAGTTGTACCTGTTGAAGGGTTAGCAATTTCAACTGTTGTTGCAGCATTAGCTGCCAAAGTAACATTTTCTGCTACAACTGAATCTGCAACTGTAAGTGTACCGTCTTTCTTAATTGCGTAATCATTGCTTTCAACAGTATATGTATAAGCACCTGCTGATAAAGCTGTTGATGCTACACCTTCATCGTTAGTTGTTATAGTTGCAACAATTGTATCACCATTCTTAACTACAATCTTTGCACCTGCAACTTTTGTATCTGCACTTGCAGCAGCTGCCACATTAAATGTAACCACTTTACCTTTTGTAATCTTCAAAACAGGAGCTTTATCAGCTGATGCTTTACCATATAAATCCGCACCGCCTGCATTGTCTGTAAACATTAGAGTAATTTTACCGCTCTTACCTTGTGCAGCGGCAGTAACATCAGTTGTTAAAGCATTTTCGCCTACAGCTGTATCAAATGAAGTAATAAGAGTTCTTGCATCAGCAAATCTGTCAGCAGCAGCACCTGTCAGTGTTGTTAAGTCAAACTCACCGTTTGTCAAAGCGAAAATTTTAGATGTTCTTGATCTATTGCCACCTTGTTTTACATTGTAAATCAATTCAGCTTTTGCAACACCTTCGCCATCAGCTAATGTTGGCAATGTAAACTGTGCAAATGCTGTTCCTGCCCATGATGTATCAACATCAAGATTGAAATGCTCTAATCCCGTTTCAGTATTTACTGATGTACCAGAGTTACTGCCCCATCCTGAAGTTGCAGTATTGTCAAGAGTAGCAATAACAACTGTAGGATCAACTGCATATGCAACTGTTACTGTTACAGGGTATGCAGGCATTGTGAACTTACCGTCTGTTACAGTTACTGTTGTTTCAGCATCGCCTGTCTTTGTTACTGTAATTGTCGGATCAGCAGCAAGGTAACCCAAAGCAGGTGTTGCAGCTGTTATTGTAAGTTCTGTACCTTCAACAACGCTTTTCAAATCTGTTGCGCCTGTTACTGTAGCAGTACCGCCTGTTACTGCAGTAGTTACTGCACTCTTAACTTTAGCAGTTGTTGTTACTGTGAATACACCTGCTAGATTGCCGCTAACTGTAATTTCTTGAGGAGTTACTGTTAAGTCTTTGTAATCATCTTTAGCTACAGCTGATACTGTATATGTACCGGCTTTAACACCTGTAAATGTTACAGCTGTATCTTCGATTGTACCTGTAATTGTATTTTCAGCTTCTGCTTTATCTGTAAGAGTTACAGATTTAACACCTGCGTCTACAGTACCTGATACTGCATAAGTAGGAACAGGTGTAGCTGTCGGAGCCGGTGTATCTGTCGGTTCAGCTGTTGGTTCAGCTGTTGGTTCAGCTGTTGCTACAGGACTTTCTGTCGGCTCTGTTGTCGGAACAGCTGTTTCTGCAGGAGCTTCGTCGGTTCAGCTGTCGGAGCAACTGTTTCTGCAGGAGTTTCTGTTGGTTCAGCTGTCGGAGCCGGCTTAGCTGTTGCTTGAGCTGCACCGTTCTTTACTGTATAAACACCTGCAAGCGGTGTCATAGTCTTTAGACTATCCCAAACCATTATCTTATCATTCGTTGTGAATGCATCTAAATCTGTTGCAGGAACTGTTGTAGCCTTGTTTGCTTCTAATTTAAGATTTACAACTTTCTTAACTGAATCCAATGTATTATCAGTTCTGTATGATGCTTGAACAAGAACTGCATCTGTATCCTTATCTGATGTCAATGTAACTGTATTTGCAGTTTCATCAACGCTCATTGTAACCTTTGCAGGTATCGGAGCAGGTGTCGGAGCTGCTGTTTCAGTTGGAAGATACTTAGCATCAAGTGTATCTGTAATCTTATATGCAACTACATTATCAATCAAAGCTTTTGAATAAGCTGTGCCACTGTCTGACTTTGTATTTTCAACTGCAAAGCTTGGAAGATGAGTTACTTGAGCTGATGTTGAACCGGAACCAACCTTAGTACCCTTAACCGCAGGGCTAAGTTTACCTTCATCATCTTTATATTTACCGTCAATAAATACTCTGTATGTACCTTCTGATACAGCGACAACTACAGTGTGCCAACCTTCTGTTACCTGAATACCGATTGGTGTATCACCGTTTGTATATCCGCTTGCATCTTCGGTTGTAATAACTGCAAGTATATCTCTTGCACAACCGTTACCATCAATATTTGTTGTGTTGTCAATCAAGAACAATCTAGGAAGACCACCTTCATCAGTACCCTTTGCGGCTGAAAGATATGTTGTAAATCCCATAATTGCAGTTTCGCCTGATGAAATTTCTTTTGTATCATCAAGAGTTACAACCGGTCCTCTACCATTTGTTGAGAATTGGTTTGCAGCAAGTTTTAGTGCATTATCGCCTGTAGCAATCTTTGCGATTGCGGCATATGTCTTTGTATCAGCACCTGTACTTCTTGAACCAACTTTAACTTTCATACCATCAACAACTGTTTTTGCATCTTGATCTTCTGTTTCGATTGATGCAACAGTTCCTACAGTAGCATTGTTAAAGTTCGCTGTATAAGCATCTGTTACTGATGTAGGAGCTGCAAGAGTTTGCGCTGAACCGGATACCGTTTCAGGTTCTGGAATTGGTGTGGCTGCTGCTACAACGCCTCTCAAACCATCTGTTGTAAGTGTTTCTGCCTCACCCGAATAAATTTTGATGTTATCAAGGCATACTTCACCAGGTCCTGTAACACTGTCATCACCACGACCGGCTGTTACATAAATAGTATCAAGTTTTGTTGCACTGTTGATATAATCAACACCATCAACTATTTTATTATTGTTTACATCTATTACTGTTACTTTAGCTACATCATCTTTAACGTATGTCTGTACTCTAACCCACATATCATCAGCAATACCTGTTACTGATGTATTATCAGCAGCCAATGTTTCTGTACCAGGGTCATTTACGATTGTACCGTCAAGTTGGTATCTTGCAGACAATGAAGATGCCACACCTGTTGTATAACCTTGACCTGTTTCAGTACTTGAATTACCGCCTGAGAACAATGCACCGTATGGGCCATAGTCTCTGGAGTCTTTAGCTGCATTTGACGAATCGATGAATGCAACTTGAGTATATCTTCCGTATCTACCCATACCATTTGACTTATGAAGTCTTGCATCGTATTCGATTGTGTAGCCGTCAGCACTTGTTAATTGTGCATCTGCAGGTAAAGTCAATGTTGCAGAATATGTACTGCTACCATTAGCTTTAATTGAGAAATATTCACCCTTGTCATCACTCGCTTGTGCAAGAGTTCCATTACCTGAAAAGCCTGTGATGTCACTTCCATCAAAGGTGTAAACAGGTGTTGCCGCGCTTGCTGTTACTGTCAAGCCTGCGAAAGCAGATGCTGACATGGCAGCGGCGCAAAGTAATGAAATTAGTTTTTTACTTTTCATTTCTTCTCTCCCTTTCTTTCCTTAACTTGTTTCCAAGTTCTGTTTAATTTAACAGGTATCGTATGTCGATTTAAGTAAATCTGCACAAACTCAACCCATCTATATGGTATATATTGTATCATATTTTTTTTGTATGTGCAATATTATTAAGAAACTTTGAATGAAAATATTGCACAAAAAAGCACATCATTTTTTATTCAAAATGCAAAATTCAAGTTGTACATTTTTTATTTTTGTAGATTATTTTTACCAAAAAAAGACCGCTTTCGCGGTCTTTTAAGCGTTATTATTTTATAACTGTGAAATTGCTGATACCGATTGCTCTGTCCTCCGGATTCGGAACTGAGCTTGCTGACGCAAAATCAACACTCGCAATATCTCCTGCATTGTCTGCAAGAGTTGTTGTTGCAGATTTTGTACCATCTGTTACTGTTACAACCTTTGTTTCAGGATCAACTGTAACAGTTACTGTGGTATATTTATTTTGTTCAACAGCCGCCGCTTCAAGTCCGTCTGTTGCGGTACTTCCGGCATACAAAGCCGCCCATTTATAGGTCATTGAGAATATTGTTGTGCCTGATGAATTCTTGAAGTTAAGAGTTCTAAGCTGACCGCAAGTCTTACTCTTTGACCACACATGATCAAACTTAACTGTTGTTGTCTTATCAAGGGTTACAGGTGAGCCGAATGTAAATGTCTTTGTCTGTGATGAGCCAGGGAAAACTATTGCTGTTTTACCGCTGATAGTCATAAACTGACCTGTATAATTAGTCGAACCCTCTGCCATATCTTCGTAATATTCATAACCGAATACTGTCAATATTGCTGTCTTTGTTACGCCGTTTAGCGTACCCTTAATTGTAACGTTCTTTGTCAATGAATCGCCCATTGAGAAACCGTCACCGATTGTAACAGTACCGTCTGTGGCTATTGTTACACCCGCCTCATCGCAAGACCATGTAACATCTGTATTTTTAACAGCGTCCATAGGTGTTCCTGCCTCATCTTTGGCATTTTTAATCGAAACAGTCGATGTTGAACCCGATGTTGACTTAACACTTGCAGGTGATAGTGAAAGTTCAAAATCTGTAATATCCGCAACTGTTGGTGCGTCTACAAAATTAGCTACAATTCTTGAGTCACCGCGAAGTCTGAATGTATATTCATCATCCATTGAAAGTATTGTTCCGCTTTCAGTCTTCCAACCACGGAATACATATCCTTCATTTGCTTTTGCCTTTAATGTTACGACATTGTTTAGAGGAAGTGTTTCCACCGTATACTCACTGTCCGGAATCGGTGTTGCAGTTGGTGTTGGAGCCGGAGGAGGCACTATACTGCTTATTGTCAACGGAGTCATTTTTTGAAGTGAATCCCAAAGCATTACCTTACTTCCTGTTGTAACTGTGTAATCTTGTGTACCCGCCTCTTCAAATGTTACAGGAGTTGTTGTAACCTTTTTAATTGTTCCGTTTTCTGCATATTGTGCCTCAACAAGAACTGCTGTCAATGCCTTTGTTGCAGTTACAACAGCTTTATCGGCAGTAACAGTCAATGTAACGTCACCGTCTGCCAAAGTATTTACTGTTGCTGTTTCATTATCTTTAGCCTCTGCAGTTGCTGTCGGAGCTGCTGTTGCAGTTGCCTCTGTAGGTTCTGTTGTTGCTGTAGGTTCTGTTGTCGCTGTAGGTTCAGGTGTTACATATGAAAGTGTAACGCTGCCCTTTGCTGTATCATTACTTCTTATGCCGATTGTATAGCTTGGAAGTTTTTGATCTTTTAATTTTGCAACTGAAAGGTTTGCTACTTTATTATCAAATGCAACCTTACTTCCGCCGAATAGAAATTGAGTAATCTTTGTCGGCGTAACTGTCAATTCTGTTGTTTGATAATTGTTAAGTGCAATTTCAACAGGTGTTCCGCCGCCTACTGATACAGTTGCAATACCTAAATCCATATCAAGAATATATTGTACGTTTGTAAGTGCAGTTGCCGATATTGTGCCAACTGTCTTATCTCCAGCAGCTATCACACCGCCTGAACCGATTGTGAACAAGCTAATACCTTCTGTACCGCCCAAATGTTTATCGTTATGACCCGTTACAAGATTGAATGTCATACCGCCGCCCGATACATACTGAACATCGGCTGAAACAAGGTATCTGCCTGTTGTACCGATTTCAGTTGAAAGGTCTTTTGAATAGTAGAACGAACCTTGGTTGGCACTGCCGTTCTTAGCACCGTCTGATGTGATTTCAACATATTTTGTTTCATCACTTGTTTGGTTAAGATATGCTGTTATTCCGGCACTGCCGATTTGTGTCCAATCATTAAATTCTTTCAATGATGATGTTTTACCGTCATATGTTGCACCGTAAAATCCGAATTGTTCGTTTCCGTCTTTATCTTCATTCAACAGATACTGTTCTTCAACATCTGTCGGAATATATTCAGCCGAATATTGTACATTTTCCGGGTCAACGGTAATGCCCGTGTCACCACCGTTGTCCTTAGCTTTCCATACTGTTGCTGTGTATGTATCGCCTTCTTCAAGTTTTACGTCTGTCGTAAAGTGTGTAATTTCCTGTGTTCCGTTGCCTGTTGAGTTATCAACCTGGTCTATAGCATAAATCTTACCCTTTTCCTCACCATTCTCGTCTTTAACCGTAATAACGATAATACCGTAAGCACCAAAGTCTATTTTTGCGTCTTGTACAAGTACCTTAGCATAATTTGCCTCTCCGTTTTCATTAAATTGAATATCTTTAATTACTATCGGATATTCGTTATCTGTCGGAACAACGTATTGCGGCCAAGCAGAGTTAGGCGCACTGCCAAGACTTGTGATTTCTGTTGAAACAAGGTTTGGTGTTTCGTCTGTAAAGTTATTTACAACAGGTGCCAAAGCAGCCTTTTGTGTTTCGTCCGTTACAGCCTTTGCAGCCTTAACGAATTCATATGCAAGATTTTCAGCACCTGCATCGTTAGGGTGAGTTTGGTCTGTTCCGCCACCCTTAGCTGTTTGGAAATAGAACTTAATAGCACCCGAATCACCGCCGTTATCAGTTGTAATCTTATTATAGAAATCCAAACTGTATGAATTCAAATCAACATATGCAATATCTGTTGCACCGGCTGTTACCTTATCTGCAACATACTGTGCACCGGCTGTCGCAAAGCCGTCCAATGTGTGCTGATATGCGCCGTCTGTGAATGTGTTAATTCTTTCGATCGGGCTGACGATAACAAGCGTTGCACCTACGCTGTGACAAGCATTGTAATACTTATCAAGGTTTGATACATAGCCTGCAGGTCCGTCACTCTTATGGTTGTGACCATATTCAACATATAGGTAGTCGCCAGCTTTAATACGATCCTTTACCATATTAAAGTGGTAGTTATCGGCAGCATTAAGACCGCCCTCGCCTTCGTTTACCATTGCATAATTTCTCGGCAAATATTTTGTCAAACCTGTACCTACACCTGTGTAATTTTGAAGTCTGAAGAAAGGTAATGAGCAGTTACCGTCTGTAACTGTCGAGTCACCAAGTACCCAGAATACAGGATATGACTGTACTTTTTGAATTTCGATAGAAGCGATTGCAGAGTTTTCACCCACTACGCTTACATTTACCATTCCGTCAGCTATAGTGCCCTTAGGCTCTGACTTTTCGTAATAAATCGGAGTAGGTCTGACAGAAAATTCAACTGTCTTTGTCTGACCTGCCTCTACCTTTGTATCTGTAAATATAGGGTGTTTTCTCTCTGTATAAAGTGAAATTTCGGCATCTTTTGTTGTATCAAGAGTTGTTACTGTTGCACGAACTCTGTAATATGCCTCGTCGTCAGCCTTTAGAGCGAAACGTGTAGGATAATATACGTCGCCGGCATTTCCGAAACTGTCCTTTTCTACTGAACCGATTGCGTCATTAAGACCTGTACCGCCGCCGGCTTTAAGTTTTATAACCTGTCCTTTTTGGTTACCGAAACCGTCCAAACGGTTTCCAAGCTTGTATGAGTCTTCGTCAATACCAAGAAAACCATACTCCTTATTAGTAACATAATTTGTGTCCGGTGTTACAAGTGTATAACCGTCTTCCGCATCTGTTCCTGCCGCACCGAAGTCGAATTTCCACTCTTGCTCAACGGTATCACCGTCAAAAATAGGTGTTGTTTCCGCACTTGCCGTCATAGGCAATACGATACTTCCCGCAATCATTGCCGTTGACAATGCCGCACAAAGCAATTTTTTTAGATTGTTTTTCATAAAACCTTCTCCTTTTTTATAAATTTCCTCTCTCAAATTTGCCGTTATAAATTATATTATCATATTCTCTCAAAAAAGAAAAGCAGATTAATAAAAAAAGTAGTTTTTTTATTAAATCTGCTCTGTTTTTTTACTTTTTCTTTCTAAGCATTGCACCCTCGCAAACAGGCTGTGCCGTTTTAAACTTAACTATCTGCTCCGCGTGATTTGCAACTTCGATTTCATTACCGTTTTCGTCGCACATACTGTTAACTGTCTGTACAAAAAACGGTTTCATAGGCTGAATTATCTCTATTTCGTCCCCCTTAAAGAAACGGTTTCTCTGTGTAATCGTTGCAATGCCCGTTTCCGCGTCATACGACTTGACTATACCGATAAGGTCGTAATCTCTGATATACGAACTTGATGTGTAAACCTGTGAATTTTCATCGGGCTTGCCGAAATAAAAACCTGTTGTATACGGTCTGTGACTGACCTTGCAAAGCTCTTCGTATTCCGCCTCGTTAAACACATAATTTTCGGGATCGGCACAATATCTGTCAATCTCACGTCTGTATGCTCCGACAACCGTTGCAACATAATAAGAAGTTTTTACTCTGCCCTCGATTTTAAGGCTCGCAATACCGCTTTGCACAAGCTCAGGTATATGACGGATTGTACACAAGTCCTTTGAATTAAATATAAACGTACCTCTTTCGTTTTCAAACACGTCCATATATTCACCCGGTCTTGTTTCCTCGACAAGTTTGTAATTCCATCTGCACGGATGTGCGCAAGCACCCATGTTTGAGTCACGTCCTGTCATATAGTTTGACAAAAGACATCTGCCCGAATACGATATACACATAGCGCCGTGTATAAATGCTTCAAGCTCCAAATCTTCAGGAATTTTCTTTTGAAATTCCGCAATTTCTTTAAACGACATTTCTCTTGCAAGCACGACACGCGTTGCGCCCATCTTGTACCACTTTATTGCCGAGCGATAATTAATGTTATTCGCCTGTGTACTTACATGAATAGGTATTTCCGGTGCAAGTTCCTGCATCATATCAAACAATCCCAAATCTGCCACAAGCACTGCGTCAAAGCCGTAATTCTTTATATCTTTGACAAACTCCTCAAATTCTTCAATATCATCATTGTGCGGAAGAATATTCGCGGTAAGGTACACTTTTTTGCCTCTGTCGTGAGCGTACTTTATACCCTCCTGCATATCTTCCTTTGAAAAATTTTCCGCCGCAACACGTAGTGAAAACATTTCACCGCCGATATACACCGCGTCCGCACCGTAATCTATCGCTGTTTTCAATTTCTCCAAGCTGCCGCCGGGAGCTAAAAGTTCTGGTTTCTTCATAATATATTCCTACCCTTTATTATTTCTTTACCGATATTGTAACACCGTCACCAAGCGGTAAAAGCGATGTTTCAAGCTCCTTATGCTCCATAAGCATATCAATATATTTTCTAAGACGTTTTACAATCGTGATTTTTCTTCTCACAACGTGGTTATCGTCCGCTGTCATTCCCTTGTAAAGCACATTGTCGGAAATAAGCACACCGCCTTTTTTCAGCAATCGCACGCACTCGTCAAGCATATAAATATAATGTGCTTTCGGACCGTCAAGGAATATCATATCAAAAACTTCATCATCGTCAATATACGAAAGATAATCCTTTGCATCTGCCTCAATAACCGATATTTTTTCCGCATATCCCGAAGTTTTAATATTCTCCCTTGCAATACGCACCATATCTTCGTTACATTCAAGTGTTGCTATTTCGCAGTCATCATCTGTAGCCTGTGCCATTAATATAGAAGAATACCCAATCGCACAACCTACTTCAAGTATTTTTTTCGGTTTAACCGTTCTGCTCATCACCGACAAAAACCTTGCCGTTTCAGGCTCTACTATCGGAACACTGTTTTCTTCCGCATATTTTTCAAGCGAGTGCATAAATTCATCGTTATGCACTGTTTTCGCACGCAAATATTCCGTTATATACGGCGGAACAATCGCGTCTTTATCATATTCTATCATTTATCAAACCTCTTTATTGTTTTAAACTGTCTTGATTTTCAATCGCACTGTCATCGACCGAAATATTTTGCTCAGTACTCTGCATTGCCGCAAGGTGTTCTTCATATGTCTTTGAAAAGATATGCGAGCCGTCCTTGCCAAGAACAAAGTAATACGCATCGGTTGCCTCCGGATAAAGTGCCGCCTCTATACATTCCGTTCCCGGATTGCATATAGGGCCTATTGGGAATCCCGCATACATATATGTGTTATACGGCGAATCTATCTGCGTGTCGGCAATCGAAAGCACAGGCTTTCTTTCACCTAAAATATACTGTACCGTCGCACACGACTGGAACTTCATACCCGAGTTTCTTCTATTATAAAATACTCCCGCAACTTTTGCTCTTTCCGTTCCGCTGTCCGTTTCACGTTCAACGATTGACGCCATAGTTATAACTTCATCAACCGTCAACCCAAGCTCTGTCGCACGTTCATAATACTCCGGTTTAAACTGATTGTCAAATGCCGCAAGCATTAAATCAACAATATCGTGTGCCGACATTCCGTTCGGAATTTCGTACGTTGCAGGGAACAAATATCCCTCCATACGTCCGTCACGTTCAGGCAAGTTTTTCAAGAACGCATAATCATAATCGTCGGGATTTAAAGCCGCATAAAAGTCCTGCCAGCTTACAATGCCTGCCTCATCAAGTTTCTGTGCTATCTGCTTGATTTCATAGCCCTCCGGTATTGTAATTTTCGCAGCCTCACGGCTCGGCGTTATTATAAGATTAAGTATGTCACTGTAACTCATTCCGTCATCAATCGTTGCCGCACCCGGCTGAAAATTACCGTCATATCCGCCGAGCTTTGACTGCACCTTAAACAAAAGCGGATACTTTATTATGCCGTTGTCCTTTAACAGTTTTGCAACAGATGACGTACCGTCACCTTCTGCAACCTCTATTTTCTTACTTCCTTCTTCTATTGAAACACCAAGGCTGTCGCTTAATAGTATGCCCGTTCCCGCAAGACCCAAAACAACTATAACAGCTATGATTATCACAGGCACTTTCCATTTGCCGTAACCTGTTTCATGCACCTTTACTGCCATAAAAGTGTCCTCCTTATTAATACATATTACTGCTATTCTATAACAAAATACACTTTTCGTCAAGTTTTGCGTTTTTTTTGTCAATTTATACGATAACTTTTCTTTAATTTTTACATATTCATAATTGAAAATTTTGAGAAAGTATTATATAATATTAATATGAGATTATTTTTAAGGAGGAGTTATCAATGGGATACAAAGAAACCTACAACCGTTGGCTTACAAGCGACGTGGTTGATGATGACACAAAAGCAGAGCTTAAATCTATTGAAAACAACGAAAAAGAAATAGAAGAAAGATTTTATCGTGAACTTGAATTCGGTACAGCCGGTATGAGAGGTATTATCGGAGCAGGTACGAACAGAATCAATATATATAACGTAAGACGTGCAAGTCAGGGTGTTGCGAAATACGTTCTTTCAAACGGTGAGGACGCCGCAAAAGCAGGTGTTCTTATTGGTTACGATACACGTAATTTTTCACGCACATTTGCTGAAGAAACAGCTAAGGTTCTTACCTGTGCGGGTGTAAAGACTTATCTTTTCCCTATCGTTCATTCAGTTCCGGAAGTTTCATTCGGTATTCGCGAACTTGGCTGCAGTGCCGGCGTTATGATTACCGCCAGCCACAACCCTAAAGAATACAACGGTTACAAGGTATACGGTCCCGACGGCGGACAACTTCCTCCGGACGCGGCTGATGTTGTTGTTACCGCAATCGACAGCTACGATATATTTGACGATGTTAAGTTTATTTCGCTTGACGAGGCAAAAGAAAAAGGATTGCTTGAAATTGTAAGCAGTGACCTTGACGAAAAATTTCTTGATGTTGTTCAAACACAGCAGCAAAATCCCGAGGCAGTAGCAGAAGTTGCAGATACATTCAAACTTATCTACACGCCTTTCCACGGCACAGGCTCAAGACCTATCAAAGCAATACTTAACCGTATGGGTTTTAAAAATGTGCTTGTTGTTAAGGAACAGGATACAGAAGACGGTAACTTTCCGACTGTTAAGTCACCTAATCCAGAGGACAAGGAAGGTTTTGAAATCGCTATAAAAATGGCAAAGGAAAATGACGTTGACGTTATCATCGGTACAGACCCCGACTGTGACAGAGTCGGTATAGTTGTTCGTGACGCCGACGGTATATACAGAACACTTACAGGCAACCAAACAGGTGCTTTGCTTGTTGAATACATACTTTCATCAAAGAAAGCCAAAGGCACTCTGCCTGAAAACGGCGTTGTTATCAAGACAATCGTTACAACAGAGCTTGCCGCCGCAATCGCTCATTCATACGGTATCGAAATTATGAACGTGCTTACAGGCTTTAAGTACATAGGCGAAAAAATGACAGAGTTTGCAAAGACAGGCGACCATACATATCTTATCGGATTTGAAGAAAGCTACGGTTATCTTGTAGGTACTCACGCACGCGACAAAGACGGCGTTGTTGCGACAATGCTTATTGCAGAAATGGCTGCTTACTACAAAACAAAGGGTAAGTCACTTTATGAAGCACTTATGGACATATACAAGAAATACGGATATTATTCAGAAAAGACAGTTTCATTCGTAATGCCGGGTAAAGACGGTATGGAAAAAATGTCACAGTTACTTACAGACCTACGTCAAACACCTCCGACAAAAGTTGCAGGTATGGACGTTGTGCTTTACACCGACTATCAATCACAAACAATTAAAGATACAAAAGGCAATGTTTCACCGCTTAAAGGTTTGCCGAAGTCAAATGTATTGAAGTACAACCTTTCAGACGAAAAGACTTACTTTATCGTAAGACCGTCGGGAACAGAACCGAAAATCAAGTTGTATCTCGGCACATTTGCAGAAAGCTTTGAAACAGCCGAAAAGACTATCGAAAAAGTTCTTGAAGATTGCAAAAAACAACTTGGACTATAAACCAAAATGCCTTTCTCAAAGAGAAAGGCATTTCAGATTGTAGACAAAACCGTTATGGTTTTGTCTACTTTGTTCTTGGGTGTTTGAGGTGCAACCTCAATTTATAATCATTTCTGGCGACCTGTGCGGCAGAAATGGCTTAAAATCTAAAGTTTCGACTTTGGAGGAACTTTATGATTTTTTCTCTAAAAACACTCAAAAATTACATCGCAAGATGTGATTTTTGGAGCTGTCGACATTTTGTCGACAGACTCATTAACTTGTGGTATCATTAATTTATATTACACTTGGGGGGATTGCAATGGGGAAATCATTTAATCAAAAGCTGAAATTACTGTACATAATGCAGATGTTAAAGGAAAATACAGACGAAAATCACGCAATGTCCGCAAATGATATTATTTCGGCACTTGCCAAGCAAGGTATAAGTGCCGAACGCAAGAGCATTTATGATGACATTGAACGGCTTAAATTATTCGGTTGCGATATTTTGAGCAGAAGAAGTGAGCCGAAAGGATATTATCTCGCGTCAAGAGATTTTGAAATTGCAGAATTGAAGTTATTGGTTGACGCAGTTCAATCTTCAAAATTCATTACAGAAAAGAAATCAAATCAGTTAATTCACAAAATCGAACAGCTCGCCAGCCGTCATGAGGCTCAAACGCTTCAAAGACAAGTCGTTGTTTCAAACAGAATTAAGACGATGAATGAGAGTATCTTCTATAATATAGATAAACTTCATTCCGCAATATCTTCAGATGTTAAAATCACTTTCAAATATTGTTCATGGACGCTTGCCAAAAAGCTTGAACCGAAAAAGGACGGTGCAAATTACACCGTAAGTCCGTATATTTTGGTATGGGACGATGAAAATTACTATCTGATTGGTTTTGATGATGATAGCAAAGAAATACGCCATTACCGTGTAGACAAAATGCTTAACATAACAATAACCGCCGAAAAACGTGACGGCGATGACCAATTCAGCAAATTCGATATAGGAAACTATTCAAAAAGAACATTCGGTATGTTTGCAGGTGACGAAAACACACTCGAAATTGAATTTGACAACAACCTTATCGGTGTTGTTATGGATAGGTTCGGCAAGGATATTATTTTAAACTCAAATACCGAAAATACGTTCGTTGCCAAATTAAATGTAAACATCAGTTCACAGTTTTACGGTTGGCTTGCAGGGCTCGGAACAGGTGTAAAAATCCTTTCTCCGCAGTCTGAAGTCGAAAAATATTTAACATATATTAAGGATATATCCTCAAAATATACAAATTATTGATGTTTTGTTATATTGTATCCTGTAATCATATAACCATTAATACATTTAATGGTTATTTTTTCTTTCACTTTTCATAAAAAATATTTCGTATTAATCGGATTTTTTATCTATTTAATGGTATTATTATTCATTTTGTTGACAAATCAATCGACTGTGATATAATGTAGCCAATGTACAAAGTTGTGCATTTATTTTTATACCGCCGGGTATAGAAATAACGTATCTGGAAATAATCATATTGATATTTCCGAAGGATAGGAGGTTTTTACCATGAAACAATTTTCTTATACAATTCAAGGTGAACACGGACTTCACGCCAGATGTGCCGGCAAACTCGTACAAAAAGCACAAAATTTTACGTCGAACATTAGCATTGAATATAACCAGAGAATTGAAAACTTAAAAAGACTTTTTACAATAACTTGTCTTGGCATCAGCAAAGGTGATTTCGTTACTGTCAAAGTTGAAGGTAACGACGAAACTGAAGCCGCAAATGTTCTTGAAAATTATTTTAAAGAAAATCTTTAAAGACAAAAAGCACGTCTGATACAGTCGTGCTTTTTGATTTGTTTGCACAAAAAAATCGAAACAAGTATAACCTGTTCCGATTGGAGCTAATGGGGGGAGTCGAACCCCCGACCTACTGATTACGAATCAGTTGCTCTGCCAACTGAGCTACACCAGCGAAAATGAAATATAAGAGAGAGCCGAAGCTCTCTCTGTAATATTTTTAGTTAAACAAACTTTTAGCAATCGTGCTGACTGCTTTTCCGTCTGCTCTTCCCTTAACTTTCGGCATAACGTATTCCATAACCTTACCCATGTCTTTCATGGAGGTTGCGCCAACTGCTTTAACGCCTTCTTCTACAATCGGACGTAGCTCGTCCTCTGTAAGCTGTTTGGGAAGATATTCCATCAAGCATTCCATTTCCTGTTTTAACTGAGAGATTAAATCCTCTCTGCCACTCTTTTCATATTCAGGAAGAGAGTCCTTGCGTTGCTTTAATTGCTTTGCAATTACCTCCAAAATATCCTCGTCATCAAGAGTTACTTTGTTGTCCTTTTCAACCTGCAATATCGCAGTACGGACAAGTTGTACTGTATTTTTGCGTACAGTGTCTTTGTTTTTCATTGACGATTTTAGATCTTCTGCTAATTTTTCCTTTAAAGACATTATCGTCATCTCCTTATGTTGCTAATTAAAAATTAGAACTTTCTTTTTCTTGCAGCTTCTGATTTCTTTTTACGCTTTACGCTTGGCTTTTCATAGTGCTCACGCTTTCTGATTTCAGACATGACACCTGACTTAGCACATTGACGCTTGAATCTGCGAAGTGCGCTATCTAATGATTCATTATCTTTTACTCTTACTTCAGACATTGTTTCCCCTCCCTCCGGCAAGTCAATTCTAAAAACGGACTTGATGGACTCAGTTATACACTGTTTGTACAACAATATCTATTATACCTTATTTTACATAGATATGTCAAGATATTTTAGTGATTTTTATAAAGATTTGTTTATTTTTTTAGCTGCCGACAAATTTATCGGCAGCTGTATTTATTATTTCAATGTTTTTGACAAACGATACATCACTACGCAGGTCCAAAGTTTTGTATCATCAAGCCCCAATCCGCTGCCGGTGCCGACAATTATACCGTTATCCACGCACCACCGAACAGCCTCTTTTGCCCAGTCGGGCATATTATCATCGATATAATTATAAATCATAGGATTTTCGATTTTGTAAACCTCATTCTGCAAAACATCAACTCTTGCAGTCTGTTCCGAAATCATTTGTTTTAATTCTTCATATTGCGACATTGTAAGTTCCTCCTCCATTTTTTCGTCGACTATCGCGTCACTTATTGCCTCGGCAATTCTGTCTGCACCGACTTCATTATATAAATCCGCGTCCGATTTAGTGTCAACAAAGCACACTTCTATAAGCATCGACCTCGCATTACTTCTGCGAATGACATACAAATTTGAACCGTTTTTTATACCTCTGTTTATAAACCCAAGCTCCGCCATATTTTCACATACCAGCTCCGCTTGTTTAAAAACTTCTCCGTTATAGGTATAAACCTCAGTTCCTCTGCCGCCGCCGCTGTTAAAGTGTATCGAAACGAACAAATCAAGCGGCTGTGCATTTGCTTTATCAACAATCTTTTTCAAATTTCCGCTTACCGTAGAAGAATAATCATCAGTACAATCAACCACCGTAACACCTTTTGCCCTGAGATACTCCATTACTTTATAACCGACTCGGCGCGTTTCGTTGCTTTCGTTAAGGAATCCGACCGCACCGCTGCCGACTGTACCGCTGACAGTGTGTCCGCAATTTATTCCTACTATCATATATCTCACTCCCCATATATTATATTCACTCACTGTCCGCACTGTTACTGTCACGAATTTGGAGCAATATATCCTTTATTGCTTTTGGCATTCTCGGGTAAATCACCGCCACATTTTCCAACACACTTATTCCCTCATTCGCTACGTAAAACATAATAACTATTTCCCGAATTGCAACATTATCACCCGTAATCTGTTGGAGAACATTTGAAAGTGCTACTATAATTAATATAGTAATCTTTTTGAGTAATCCTTTAAACCCAATCTCACTCGACATTGTTTTTGTATAGATTGCTTTAATAACACCCGTTAAATAGTCAAGCAACATTATCACCAACAGTGCCCACAAAATACTGTCCCACTGACCGAAAATCGCGACAAAGAAACCGCCCACAATTCCTATAACCGTACTTGTCCAATTAAAAATCTTATCCATAAATTACTCCTCCGTTTTATTTATTTTCAGCTTGATTTTTTAACTCCGCCACCGTTTTTACAACCTCGATTGGCTCTTGGAAACCATAACTGCAAAGTGCATTATACATTTCATAAACATCGCTGATTATATAGTCAAGCCCCGGATAATTAACCGAATTACTTTTTTCTAAGCCTTCGGCAACCCACTTCAGCAAATCCGTCACACGATAACTTGCATCTTTACCATTTACAATATCATTCGCACCGACTTTTCCGCTTACAAGTTCATTTATTGCCCCAACAAACGAATCTCTGTTATTCGTTTTGAGAGCGTCAAGCGTGTTCAATCCTTCAAATCTGATTATACCCGCATATATTTCGGCAACTTCCGCTTTCATATATGTTACATTCATCTTTGCAACGTTACCCGATTCAGGCTGTTCCGTAACCTCCAAGCCCAATGTACCGTTATCGCTGTCATATAACAAATTAATCCACTTTTCTCCTTCTTCACCTTTTTCCGCCGAAAACGAGGCAGAAATCGGTGCTGTTTGTATATATGCACGTCCGTCCCTAAAAATTTTAGTCTGCACAGGTAAGCTGTTTATCGTTACTGTACCGTTTCCGTTTCCTGCATTTATGTTTATAATAAAATCAGCCTTTTTCAGACTGTGTGTTATCTTATGCGTAATATTCTTTTCTCTTCCGTACAATTCGGTTTTGTCTGCTTTTTCAAAAAATCTTGACTTGTTTTCTTCATTATCTGACTGGCGCTCCATTTTTTCATATTCAATACGACCGCTCAATTCATCATCTGCCTCTTGACGCGAATTTACCTCGTCTGAAATCTTGATTTCAAGCGAATTGTCCGCTCTCTTTCTGTCCGATATTTCGGTTGAAATTTTGCCCTCAATCGAACTGTCTGCCGTCTTTCTGTCCGACGTTTCCTTTGTTATTTTATCAGTCAAATCATTACCTAAATTCACACGTTGATTTATTTCTTCACTCAAATTATCCTCTAACGTATTACATTCATCCTGCACCGTCTGAAAATTCGCCTTAACCTGTTGCCACCATTTTTTCAGCAAAGTTTTTCCGTCAAAATTAAAATCTAATTTCATTCTTATTCTCCTTCCACCAATATCCTTTTCCCATTAATACACAACACACCGTTACTGTCCTGCGTAATAACATTATCCCCCACACTCAATTTTTCCGTTTCAAAATCACCCTTAAAATTCATATTGCCCTTGTCCGTAATATTCACAGCCGAATTGCCGTTGTTGTCCGTAATATTAAACACAAACTGACCGTTCACATTTCCAATCTGCGTTTTTACGTCACCGTCCGTTGACACCTCAATAATATCAGATAACAGCGAAACCGTACCGTTTTCACCGTTTATTTTCATTCCGGACTGTGAAATAACACCGCTTACCGATTTTGCCTTGACTTTACCGCCTGTTGTCGATACTTTTTTGTAACGTTTTGCAAGAGTTCCTATTTGTTCAAGATAGAAAAACAAATCCTTTTTTACCCTGCCGACAGATATAACGGTATCGTCACTTTGATAAGGATAATATTCAAGCCTTATGACGCGTTCTCTAATCTCGTTTCCGCAGTCGATTACAGTCACCGTATCACCGATATTAATTTTCTCGTCCGCATAATCCGCCAGCTTTGAAATATCGGCATATCCGCCTGTTATATTAACACAAGGCACGTCAATTCTTTCCTCATTTTCACTGTCAAACTCCCACCGTGCGCGTCTTAATATTTTACTCGGTTCAATATAATCGGTATAATCACGATACCCCTCACGAACACCGTAAATATCCGCGTTTTCACTTATAATATACTGCTTTCCGCTGTTCACACTTCCGATATGTGCGTCATCTTTTCCGTAAGGGTACAACTTCGTCACCATATCGGTTATATCCCTTTCTATCGAAATATCTTTCATATTCTTTGAAAGGTCAAGCCTTAAACAACTTTCACCGCCTATACGCTCCACAAGGGCAATCTTGTAATTGTCGGCATAAATCTCGCCCTTACCGCAGTTTTCGATAAGAGCCTTAACCGCCTCATACGGATTGGTCTTATCCATAGAAAAGAAATCAACTTTAAAACCGCTGTAATCAACTCGTTTCAATCCGACTTTTGTCAATTCACTGTCCGTCATAATCGAAAACTTCGTATTTTTAAATATCTGCCCCAAAACATAAGACGGAGTTTTTCCGATTAAATCGGGAATATTTTGAATATGTATGTTCGACGCGTCCGCATTATAGACGTGACTGCATTCCGCCGCAATAAAATTCTTTTCACCGATTGTTTTTGACACCTTTATAATTCTGTATGCCTGACCCTCGCATACAACAATTTTGTTTTCACTTATAATTTCCGACTTCTCATTTATCGGGTGCGAAAAATCAAGCCTGCGTTCACCGTTTATTTCATACGTAACACGCACATCATACGCGTCACCGATTACAATACCATTGTCAAACGTAACACTGTTATACGGTAATATTCTAAGCATTTCCGTCACCCCATTCCAAGTCGTCAAAATGTTCACCATACATAAAATACGGCGTATATGAAATTTCGACCGTCATATTTTGGGTGTTTGAATTTACGATATGAAGCTTGCTTCTTCCCGACGGAAATTCAAAAAACTCACCCGACACCAATATATTTCCGCTTGTATTTTTGACATTTTGTTTTTCAAAATCAATAGTTGTCTGACCGTTTGACATAAACGCAAGCGATTTGCCGTTCATAGACAGCGTTACATTTCTTGCACTCGCTCCAAGCTTTACAATCGGTCTTACAGGTCTGTCACCGAAATTGTATACACTTATATCACCGCTGCCGGAAATATTAAATTTAAACAAACACGAAATATCAATAGGTATATTTGCATCTAACATAAAAGGCATTTCCAAAGCCGGGCCTTCCGTATCAAAAATACATTTACAAAACGGTTCTGCCCTAAACGACACCTCCATAACCGCCTTACGACCGCTATGTTCAGGCATATATATAACCTCGTCCGACACTTTCCCCCGCCATTTTGAAAATGGCATATCATCAAAAATCAGCTCACCCTCACCGCAAATCCACAGAGAAAGCAAAGACAGCTTCCTCTGCATTTCCGCAAGATTATCGGCATATATGTTAAACGTAACCGTGAATATCCTGTCATTATAAAACTCACGTCCGAAAGGATTAGCTTTTGAAAAATCATATCCGCCGTCACGGTACGGCAAATCGACAATATTCTCTTTTACGCTCGGCAATATCGGTCTTGATTTAGTCCTCACCGTCACACCGAAATCGGAAGAATGACGGTCTTTAAATATAAAACCATTCCTCATATAATCCCCCTTTAATTGTAATTACCGTATGATACAGCCAGTCCGACTCTGTTTTGAAGTGCGTTCAAAATATCACGGCTGTCCCCTCTTATGCTGATATTTCTGTTGTCAGAATAAGAATTTGACGATACCTTAATCGACTTTATCGCACTTATAGTCTGATTGAACAACGATGTAATCACACTTTGCATATTTTTTACGTCAAAATTCACGCTTTTCACGATTTTTTCTATATTCATTCCGTTTTTTTCGATAGTTGCAAGAAGATATTTCTTATTTGCCTCAACGGTGTCATAACTGTTTTCAAGACTTGTCAGCGTTGCGGTATGCATTTTTTGTAATTTGTACATTTCCTCTTCACGTTTTATCTTTTTCATTTGCTCCTGCAAAGATTTATATGTATCCATACCTTTTTGAGTAACCGCATTTTTGTATATGCTCAATTTGTGTGATATTTCTGACTTCGACTCGTTCCTGTCCTCAACCTCCCACTTCGTGCCAAGTGCCTTTTCTTCACTTGAAAACTGTTCTTTCAGATTATTTATGTATTCCTTTTGCTTATCAAGAAGTGCGTCCGTTGCCTCGATTTTTGCATTATACAAATTCAAAACCGCATACATAGTATCGTCACTGTATTCCTGCCAACCTACAAAACTGCCGTCATACATTTCCTGAATACGTTCGATACTGCGTTCGTAAAACCGAATATGACTGTCGCCTGTTTCGTCCCAATCATCATATGTATCGCGGATATTTTTCCAATTCTTCGCGTCACTTTTCCACTTTTCATAAACGGCATAATTCTTTTCATTCTCAAGCTTGCCGATTTTCAAATCGACATCGGCTTTGTACTCATAGAAATCCTCCCAAATTTCTTTAATTTCCTCTGCCGAATATGCGGTTGACGTAACCATTTCCGACACCATAGCATTATAGTTGTAAAGCTGTCTTTTGTACGATTCAATCTGCTCGTCAACGCCCATATCATTCACTTGCACCTGATATTTAATCCAAGCGTCGGAATGTTTTTTGTAGTCTGAAAGTGCGGTTTCACTCGCCTTTTTTTCTTCTTTCCAAATTTTCTTCTGCGACGCGAAAATCTCCTCTTGAATTTCTTTCACAACCTCGCTGTCATAACTGAATTGCTCCATCAATTCATTCCAAAGCCTTAATTCCTCTGTCGGAGATACATCGTTTGTTTTTTTGTAATGGTTTAAATCAGCCTTTTTAATTTCAAACATTTCATTGTTTTTGCCGGACGCATAATGCGGAATACCCATACCGTTCATTATCTCCTTTGTTTCATCAGCCGTATAAACCTTGTCGCCTTGCGACAGCGGAACAACCACATCACGCCCGCTAAACATCATAAGTCGCCCGTTATGCTCGATAAGCTCACGCGGATCACTTACGCCCCTTTCATCATTTACAACCGCCAAACCGCTTTTTGCATATTGTGTTCCGTCTGCCAGTTTCGGCATTCCCTGCACATTGTACTTAACAGTAACATTGACTGTTCTGTCCTTCAAACTGTTTATACTTGTTCTTGCCGAACTCACACCGCTTGCGGTATTGTCAACTGCGGTGATATTAATTTTTGCGTTTTTGCCGTCAAATTCACTCATTATTTTACCTGCCGATGAATTAAGTGTAGCAAGTGCATTTTGTGCCGTTGCCAAAGCATTTATAAGTCCCGACGCGTCACCCGTTATGCTGACCGATAAATTAGCCGCCTCTGCCATAACTATACCTCCTCTCCGTAAAACATTCTCAAATGTTCGTTATCGTAATCCTCTGTATATTCATTCAATCCGTCAAGCATTTTAAACAGTACCCACGGATTTTGTCTGCCAACTTCGTCAGGCAGTATGTGGTGGTACGTTAGGAACATCGTATAGATGTCCCTAAGCACCCCGCTGCCGCCTGACGTTACTCGTTTTTTGAAGAAAGAGCGTCAACGTAAAACCCCCAAAGCGCAAGACACATCTTTGCACGTTCGTTCACGTCAACGGAATCGATAATATCCTGAGTTGCGTCCGTACCCTCAAACATATAGTCTAGTGCATCTCTGCAAATGCTGAGCGGACCTTTCTTATTTTCATCATTATGTGCGTCATTAATAATGCACATCGCCTCAAAGTCAAACGGCTTTGAAACGTATTTAACCTTATCTTTTACAAATGTTAATGTATGTTGCATAATTTTCTCCTTATACCGTCTGCGGATAGTAATTCATATCCGTAAACCACTTGTTTTCAAATTCATCTCTTGTGATATTTGACGGCAAATCGCTTTCATCAAAATACGCATAATAATTGTTGTCAAAATCACGTTGTACCGCCGTGTATGTTGCCTTAGCGGTTTGCTTGTCGATACTTCCGCTTGACGGCTTTGTCTTTCCCCCAACATTCGATGCAAAACTGTATGAACCCTTGTAGTATCTTACATAACGGTACGAGCCGTCGGACTTCAAAATTCTCCATGCCACACCGAAATATACTGTTTTAACATCGTTTCCGACTTCAACCACACCGTTTTTGCGTGTCAATCCACGCCACATTGCGTCAACCTCCGGCGGAATATCGGCATTTGTTATATCGTGTCCCAATTTTTCGATATAGCTTGACGCCTCATACGCACCGTTGTCCGCATCAAAAACATCACTGCCGCCGTTGTCGGTCGGTGCAATTTCAACCGTTCCTTTCAAATTATACGCTTCTCCGTATTCCGTTCCGCTAACGCTGTCCTCATTCACTTTAAAAAAAGTATACTTGTCCACACCTATTGTAGGTAAAGGTTTCTTGTTCATAATTTTCCCTCCGTTTTTTCATATTTTGTCTTAAAGAGATATATTTTTATAACGTAAAATACTTCTGAAATCTCATTGTCTTATGATATATTTTTTTATCATTTTCGGGAACGTCCATAGACATCTCCCTCACCCAACTGTCCTTTGTCATTACTTCATTGACCTCTGCCGCCAAATCACTGCATTCTTTCGGAATTTCCGCCCATATGTCAATTTGAATATGCCCGTCTTGAATACTCTCGTCATTGTCGGCATAAAATCCGCCGCACTCCGTCACCGTATAATAACTTATAATCGGCAGATTATTAAAATTATTCGGATATTGAAATACCGCTTTGCATTTAACATCACCGAGTGACTTTTCAGCCTCCGCATTAATATCAATCATATAATCACCCCTTTATCGCCTCTGCGATCGCAGACAATATTGCTTGCGTGTTTGATAAAAGTGCCGGCACAAGATACGGCTGTGCCGCCATTTTCGACGTACCGAATTCAACAAATACCGCATATTCCGTATCAGCCGATATAACCGCCGTATTTCCGGCGGGCTGTACATTAATTGACGACTGCAGCCGTCCCGTATCGACAGGGCAAAGACTTTTTGCACTTTCACATACCGTTTGAGCACCCTGACCGATTATATCCGCAAAATTATTTTCTATATTATTTGCAATATCCGAAAGTCCGTTATCATAATTAATATCAATCTGCATTTTTCTCACTCCGCATCATCGCCGTCATACCGAAATTCCAACATTCAGCCTTTATAATCTCAAAAAATTCGTCACCGAATTTAGCATATCTGCCTATTTTTATAAGGTCTGTTTTGTCACAGAACACATTATATTTTTTATTTTCGGTCAAACCGTATATACGGTTTTCGAGTTCATTTTCATATGGCTGAATATCACACACAACACTCCCCAAAAGTGTTTTTTCACCCTTTTTTTCATATGTATTTTCACCGACTTCGTACACCTCGATTTCGGTGTCATAAAATCGTTCAAACGGATTTATCATCGGCAATCACCTCCGATGGCACTTTAACTTTTCTGCTGACAAACGGCTTTAGACGTATTGCATATTCTTTCAAATAATCATAGTTCTTGTCAGAGTATTCGACTTTTCTTTCACCCTCCGTAACCGACTTAACACAGCCGTTTTGATTTGCCGTATATCTCTTGACCGTAAGTGTCGGAATAAAGCTTACAATCTGTCTTGGCAGAACATCAATACGACAGTACGCCAGCACAGAATTAACCGTGTCCTCAATTAAAAGCATAAGAACATCGTCCTTATCATTGTCTTTAATTCCGAGCAGTAATTTCACTGCGTCAAGAATTTCATTTTTAGTGTCCCCCATTTTCAACACAGCCTTTCTGACCTATTCTTATTCGGCAGTTTTAAACACATAAATCGCACTCTTTTTATTTTCAAGCACAAATGCGTCATAATACACTCTGCCTTCAACCAGCCAGCCGTTGATTCCCGGCGGATTATCGTGGATTTTGTATTCCGACAATTTAACCGGAGAAGTCGTTGCGGCTTGATTTGTGATAATAAATTCAACGTTTTCAGGGAAGTAAGACTTCGGCACAACGATAAGCGGAATACCGTCAATCGTTCCGACTTGACCTTTAATCAAAATTTCCTGCGACATATCGCCGTTTCTGATAAAGCTCGAATCCTCCTTGATGTTCTTGTAAAAATCACTTGATACAAATGCACAACTTCCGACAAGCGAAACATTATTTTCAATAAGAGTTGTTGCACCGGTCAAAAATGCGTCATACGCATTTGCCTTTGTCACCTTACCTGTAACGGTAGTTTTTGCCCCTTCGCAAATTTTTCCAAAACGGTACTTGTCGATTTCAGGCACAACCACTTCTCTGATTTGTCTTTGAAGTGCCGCACCTGCCGCATTTGACATTTGAGTATCGTTATATGTCCCCCTGTCAATAGTGAACGTGAAACTTCTGTCACGCGTCATAGTCATTTCCTGTACAGTGTTTTCGATTTCCTGCGGTGTACCGTATCTGCTTGTGCCTGATACCGAATAGTCGTTCATCTCTGCGGTAGGCACTGAATATACGTTTACCGTCTTAACACCGACAAAGTCGTAATCATTGTTTACCGCCGCCGAAGTCATAGACTCCCTTGCGAATTTTTCATCGATTTTTTGAGCATACTTGCTTGCATAATTTATAGCCATTGTATTCATCCTTTCATAATCACGTTATTTATTACATTCCCAAACCGCTTAAAAACGGGTCTGTCAAATTTTCTTTTTCTCTTGAAATTTTCGGCGGAACACCCTTCAATCTTTCGGATAAACCGCTTTCGATTGCTTTCATATATTCTGCTTTAAAGCGTTCGATATTTTCCGCCATAATGTCCTTATCTGCATCTGCGACCATTCTCGCAAAATTCACAGGCAGATTTTGAGCCGCCAATTCCTTTGCCGCCTCAAATTCGGCTCTTTCGGATACATACTGCTGTCTTTCATTTTCAAAATCCTTTTGTCTTTTGTCCATTTCAGCCTTTGCTCTGTCCTCTGCCGACATTGTAGCCATCTTCGCGGCTTCCTCTCTTTCCGATACGATTCTGTCTGAAAAATCTTTTTCCCACGTTGCTTTTTCGTTTTTTATCGCCTCCGCAACATAGCTTGCAATGAGATTTTTCAGCTCATCGTTTTTGCGTCCCCCGCTTCCGTTTTTCGCGTCACCGTTTAGTGTCCCCTGCTTCTTCTTTTCGTCCATACCTTTTTCCTTTCTTTACATCAAAATAAATCACTATGTTTTTTATTCTTGAATTATTCCTGTACATATTTTAATTTTTCGCCAAGCATTTTTTCTTTTGCGGCAAGCTGTGCCTCTTCCTTCGGATCGCCCACAAATGAAAGCTGCGATAAAAGAGTTTCGCTTGACGCAATACCGACTAAATTGTTTACCATCTGTGAAATTTCCAACTCATTAACAGGCAAATTTCTCGTAAACACAACATCAATGCGATGTATCGGCACATACTCCATAGCACCTTTCAGCGACAGAAAATGAACATACAATTCAAATCTCTGCTTTAAAGCTTTCGTAAAGTATCGCTCCTTATTTCTGACATGCTGTTCAAACCCCATAAGCTTATACTTAATCGCGACACCCGATAAATTTGTACCAAACGTCTGGTCTGATAAATCGGGAATCATAGAAAATCTGTGAATATCGCTTTTCAGACTGTCCTTTAACACTTCAATGTCACTTTCGGACATAACCTTTGAAAGATATTGCGCCGCCGCACCCTCATATCCCATCAAAATGCGTTCTTCCCTAAGTTTCTTCGCCTGCTCACTGTCAAGGTCGATACCGGTAAGGAATAAGAATGCGTCAACAAACTGTTCCTTGTCGTTAACTCTGTCCGACTCCAAAATATTGTAAGCGTCAATCAGCGGAATCATCTGTTCAAAATCACCTTGCTTTTCTTCATTGTTGCGATACTCCACCATAGGCATTTTACCGAAATAGTGGTGCTGAGAATTAGTCATAGTCATATGCAAAAAACTGTCCGCAGTGTTTTCATATGTATAAATCATCTCACTGTCACACACAATACAGCAAACACCCGTAACCGAGCCGTCAATGTCACGCTTTTTGTAATAATGTATGCCGTACAGCGGAATTTCGCCAACGCCCGCACCGTACACAATAAACGTGTTGTTCGGCGGCAAGCATACACTTTTCGGCTGTGATTGCTCGTCCGCATAAACCAATTCATAAGCTTTACCGAAAATGCTCATTGTCTTTTCAAATTCCGCGTCCAAACTCGGCATATCCTGAACGGCAAAACAATTTTTAACCGCCTCAATGTCGTATCCGTCCGAACAGCTGTACGCCACAGGATTGCCTACAAGATAACTTTTTGCAATATCCACGATATACTTCGCGTGATTGCACACAATTTTGTTGTTCGCGATATTGTCGCTTGAACGTCTGCGTTCACAAATTGCGTGTTTGCCGATATAATAATTGTAAAGCTTTTCGTATCGCTCCTGTTCAAGCGAATGTTTATCAATCAGCTTAGCAAGCAATACCTCGTCTATACCGTCCTTTAAAATATCCTCGTCAATTATCATAAATCAAGTTCACTCCTTTTTATTACCCTCGCTTTTTTCTTTGTGATTTCGTCCTCAAGTGCATAACGTACCGCATCAATGGTGTGATTGTTCTTGTCGGGATAAACCGACTTAAATTCACCGTCCGTATCGCGTTCAAGCTCATATTCCGAAAATTCTCTTGCGACATTCGGACACCTTTCAGGATCAATCACGATTTTTTCAAGACTCTGCAAAAATCTGATACCGTACTCGATACTGTCCGGACCTTTCCTTGCACCGCGGACACGCAAACCGAACATTCGCAAATCATTGATACTTTTCGGCTCAGCACTGTCGCATACAATCAATTTATTAGCAAACCCTTTTTCAAAAATCTTTTCAGCCGCATTGTGATTTGTCATCCCTTTCGCGTAAATTTCGTCAAAGATAAACAACTTATTGTTGTGATAAAAACACACCACATACACAAACGGATCTGCCGCGAAACCGAAATCGACACCGCATTTAATATTGTCGAAACTTTTTACTTCCTCATCGCTAAGTTTTACAACTTCAAGATTATCAAAAATTTCACCGCCTGTTCCCGTCACTTCGCCGAGATATTCGTGATTATACTGATTAATATGTAGCTTTTTAAGATACTCCGCTTCCAAAAAAAATTGTTCTCCCAACCAGTTTTTCGGTACATCAAGATATGTACTCTTATGCACAAGCATATCATCACGCTTTTTGAGTGCCTCACGGTTTACCCAACTGCGTCGGTTTTGCGGAGGATTGTACGAATAAAATACGGTAAATTTTTCACCCCCACGCATCATCGACTGATTTATCGAGCGGATTTCTTTCATACCGCAAAACTCGTCTAACTCCTCATACCAAATATATCGAATATATCCGTGCGTAACCTTTGTGGATTTCAATTTCTGCACCTTGTCCGCACCGCGAAACAGTATTTTCTGACCTGTTTTTTTGTAGACCATTTCCGGTACACTCGCCTTTATATCCCACATATCCGATACGCCGAGCTTTTCAATCGCCCATTCAAGCTGAGAGAATACGCTGTCTTTTAAGTAAGCACCGACCTTACGCAGTACAACCGCATTTGTATCGGCATTTTTCATAATACCGAGTATAATTTCAACGCTCACAAAACTTGATTTAGTCGACCCACGACCACCGCAAAGCCAAAAATGCGTATAATCTTCAATAGAGTTATGCACCTTGTAAAAAGACGGTGCAATCAACCTGTCAAGACTGCACTGCATTTTTCCGCTCCTTGATTTGTTCGGCTTTTTCTATATTATCGACAATTATAACATCACCGCCTACGCTTTCGCTCTTGCCTCCGAACATTCCGTAATGCTTACCCAAAAGCTCCGCCGCTTTAAATGAATCTGCCATACGAATTTCCTCATCTTCGCGACGCATTATGTACGTTAGAAATTCAAGAATTTCCCCTTCATTTGCAATGCCCAATTTAATCACCCTCTTTTTCATTTAATATTGATTTTTCATCAATACATAACGTCCGATTTTCTGACACATTCACTGCAGCCGACACATTCTTCATCATCATTGATATAGTAATGTTCCGGTTCAAAAGCACCGCATACAGGACATACCGTTTCCCCGTCATATGAGTCATACTCACCGTAATTATCCGTCCTTGCAATTTCCATTGCCAAAATTGCCATTGGGTCATCGTTTGAATAAATCATAAGCACTCCTTTCTATCTTTTTAAGATACTTTATTGTTAAAAAATATATGCCAATTACTTGGCTATCTCTTTAAGACACTGTCATTATATCTCATCAAGATACTTTTGTCAAGTGTAAATTTCTTTTTAGGATACTTTTAACAACATTTTGTTTACTTTTCAGATACTTTTATGTACAATGCTTGCAAAAAGTTTCAAAATATGATACTATATAATCAGTTACGAAATATGATTAGAAAGATTTTGGTGATTAAAATGACTACGGGCGAAAGAATTAAAATGCTCAGAAAAGAGCATAATTTAACCCAAGAGGAGCTTGGAGCAAAAATCGGTGTGCAAAAAGCGGCAATCCAAAAATACGAAAAAGGGACAGTAAAAAACATAAAACGTGACTCGCTTATAAAGCTTGCACAATGTCTTGATACTTCCCCCGAATATCTTCTCGGTTGGGAGGATATGCCAAATAATGTTGAAGTAGCTGATACGTCAGACTATGTAAATATTCCGATAATCGGCAGAGTTGCGGCAGGTCTGAGCTGCTTTGCCGAAACGAATATCACAGATTACGAACCTGTCAGTAAACATGACGTTCGCGGTGACGAGCCGTTCGTTTTTCTACGTGTTGTCGGTGACAGTATGTATCCACTTTTTATGGAGGGCGACCTTGTGCTTGTCAGATGTCAGTCATCGGTTGACAGTGGCAGTTATGCGGTTGTTATGATAGATGAAGAGGACGGCGTTGTAAAGAAAATCGTATACGGACCTGATTTTATCGAACTTCACTCCATAAACCCAATGTACCCTGTCAGACGTTTTGAAAACGAAGATGTTACACGTATTCGTGTATTCGGCTTGGTACGCGAGATAAAGCGAAAATTTTAGTCGAATTTGGAACAAATCAGTATAAATTTACGTCTAATAATATATATGATAAAGGAGTATAGTATAGTATTGTATCAATATAAAACACTTTCAAACGGTATAAAAGTAGTTGCCGAAAAGATTGATTACCTAAAGTCAATCTCAATCGGAGTATGGGTAGGCAACGGCTCACGATATGAAAATAAAGAAGTAAACGGAATTTCTCATTTTATCGAGCATATGCTTTTTAAGGGAACGAAAAATCGGTCGGCGGCACAAATTGCACACGAAATAGATTCGGTCGGCGGTCAGCTTGACGCATTTACTTCACGTGAATATACTTGTTTTTACACAAAAACACTTGATTCGCATATTCCGATTGCACTTGAAATTCTTTCGGATATGCTTTATAATCCGAGTCTTTCACCTGATGATATGGCACTCGAAGGACAGGTTATAAAAGAAGAAATCCGTATGTATGAGGACAGTCCGGAGGATCTTGTGTATGACCTTTCGTCATACGCCGCATGGGGCGACACACCTATGGGCAGAACGATTCTCGGCACATATGAAAGTCTTGATAGCATAACGCCGGATATAATGAGAAACTACATGAATAATCATTATACAAGTGCGAATACTATAATATCAGTATCAGGAAATTTTGACGATACGTTTTTTGAACTTCTTGAAAAGTATTTCGGTACAAAAAAAATGCTTGACACAAAACCGTATCTTCCCGACGCACCTTATATAAGCAAAAATAATATCGTAAAAGAAAAAGATATTGAACAAGTCCAGCTTGTCGCAACGTTCAAAGGCATTGATGTTATGGACGAATCGGTGTACAGTCTGCTTGTGTTTAACAACGTGTTCGGCAGCGGAATGTCGTCAAGATTGTTCCAAAACATACGCGAACAGCGTGGTTTGGTGTATTCGATAAGTGCGGGACACAGTGCATATATCAATACGGGTGTATTTGATATTTCTGCCGGAATGAGTCCCGAGAGTCTTGGCGAAGTCGCACATCTTATTTCAAAAGAAATCAATACGATTAAACGCAATAAGCTGACATCGGCAGAAATCACAAAAGCAAAAGAACAGCTTAAAGGTAATTATATACTTTCAAGCGAAAGCACAGGCGCAAGAATGCAAGGCGCAGGTCGCTCATTGCTTTTGAATAAACCGATATACACACAGGAAGAAGCACTGAAAAAAATCGACGCAGTAAATGCCGATTCGGTTGCGGAAATAATAGACAGAGTTCTCGACAGTTCGACTATGTGTATTTCGGCAGTCGGACCTGTCAATAACGTTGAGAATCTGTTTGAACTCGATTAAATAATGTATAAATATTAATTTATTATAAAATTTTAGCTAAAGCACTTGCAATTTTATTGTATTTGTACTATGCTATAAATAAATGATATGCTATTTTTAGCAGAAAGGGTGAATATCATGGAATTTAACGAAACAATGAAAATCAACCTTGAGTTTGATAAGGAAAAGGAAGTCAGAGAAATAGTTGCCAAAGTATATGAGGCACTGAAAATCAAAGGCTATGATCCTATCAGCCAAATAGTAGGATATATCCTTTCAGGCGACCCGACCTACATAACAAGCTATAACGGTGCAAGAGGTCTGATTGTTAAAATAGAACGTGACGAACTTTTAGAGGAGTTTGCAAAAACATATATTAAAACGCTTTAATCAAATAAAAGGTATTTTATACATACCTTTTATTTGTACGCAAAAAATCCGTCAAATGACGGATTTTTTTTAGTTTCATCACAATATTTTCTTTAATACCTGCATTACACCCTCATCATCATTTGACGGTGCGATGTATTTTGCAACTTTTTTAATTTCATCGTGTGCATTTTCCATGGCGTAACTTTCGCCGCAATTTTGGAGCATTTCATAATCATTCATATAATCACCGAACGCAACACATTCTTCGGGCGAAATACCGTAAATTTCCTGAATAACCTTAATTGCGTTGCCCTTATTTACATTTGCATTAATAACATCAACCCAACTTTCCGCCGATAAAACAGCTTTCAAATCACCGCTTATATCCGCGAGTTTGGGAAGTATATTATCCTTTGCTCTTTTGTGGCAGTAAAGCGCAAGATTTAAAATATTATCCTTGCCCACCACCGATTTTATGTCATCAACAGTTTCCAAACGCACATTATATTGTGCAACATCGTTCATAACATATTCAGGCGGGTTTTCTATATAAGATGTCTTTTCGCACCCAAGCACAGGATAAATCCCTTTGTCCTCACTCACCAAATCAAGCACTTCCAACGCCTTAGCGTCAGGAACGGGCATAATATGAATAACCTTGTCCTTTTCCATTATAATTCCGCCGTTTTCAGAAATAAAAATCAATTTATCCTTAATCGGATTAAATATATTCAAAAGACTGTAATACTGCCTGCCGCTTGCGACAACAAATTTCACGTTAGGATGTGACTCAATCATTTCAAACAGACCTTTCGGCAAACGCAGTTTACTGTCCAAAACAGTTCCGTCCATATCAAATGCAACAAGTTTTATTGATTTTTCCACACTAAAAAACCTCCTTTTGCTTATTATATACCGCAAAGGAGGTAATGTAAACATTTATTTTTTGTCAGTCTTTTTTATTTTAATTATGTATTCCGTTCCCCATTCAAAAGAATTTTCTTCGATTCTTGCGTCTATGCCGCTTTTTTTCATCAAATCAACCGCACGTTTTACGGTGTTTTTGAATACTTTAACATCTTTTGCAGTTGTTATGCGAAGGTCATTGATAGGTTTCGGTTTCGGAATATTCATGGTGCGTACAAGTTCTTCTGCTTGTGTAACATTCATATTGTCACGGCAAATAAGTTTGACAGCCTCAAGCTGTTTTTCTTCATTGTTAAGCAACAGCAAAGCCCTCGCATGACGTTCCGTAAGGTCGTAATCTCTTATTAATTTTTTCACAAGCGGAGGTAGTTTTAATAATCGTATTTTGTTTGCAACCGATGCTTGACTTTTTCCGACTTTCAAAGCCAACTCCGTTTGTGTAAGTCCCTGTTCACGAATAAGACTCTTATAACTTTCCGCTATCTCAAAAAACGATAAATCCTCTCTCTGCAAATTTTCAAGTAAAGCCAAAATTGCCGATTTATCATTGTCAGCCTCAATTATAACCGCCGGTATTTCGTCAAGTCCCGCCATTTGTGCAGCACGAAAACGTCTTTCACCTGCTACAAGCTCGTATTCACCGCTGCGCCTGCGTACCGTTACCGGCTGAATTAAACCGTATTCCATTATAGAATTTTTCAATTCCTCCATAGCTTGCGGTTCAAAATATTTTCTCGGCTGATTAGGATTTGGTGCTATCATATAAAGCGGAAGTGATACAATCCGCATTTTATCTTGTACCGTTGATTTTCTAAGGAAACTAATCATGGAAATTTCTCCTACGCTATTTTACATTATTTTACACTGAATGGTTAAAAAAATATACCCCACACACAATGTGAAATCACTACTCTTTTTAAATTCTTAATAAAATTAAGAATTTAAAAAGAGTAACCAGCGATAATGTTCGGCATTGATGTTTACACTTGATGTAACAACATTATCGCTGTTTACCCTCGGTGGTGGAAGGTGTAAGACATTTTGGGGGTAGAACAAGGCCTTGGGGAAACCTTGTTAGAAATGTACCGTATTGATACTATCTGCCTTACATTTACTATTATAGCATAATATTTCCATATTGCAAGTACTTTTTGCAATTATAATTCGACAATATTCAATTTTATTTTTTTATTTCACCAAATTATAACAAGTTCCGATAGGAGTTTTTGTTGCAATACCCGGTTTTCTCGGATATTTAAGCGGAGTTTGTCCTACTTTTTTTATAACTATTATCTTGTGTTTCAATTCGGTGAACGGAATTTCCGCCTCAACAATGTCCTCAATCTGTCCGCCGAGTATTTTTATGGCACGTTTAGCGTCCTTTACTTCCTGCTCTGCCAACGGACCTTTCAAAGCAAGGAAGTAACCGCCTTGTTTCAAAAACGGAATACACCACTCCGAAAGCACAGTCAAATTAGCCACCGCACGCGACACAACGGTATCGAACTTACCTCTGTAATCTCTGTTTTTACCGCCGTCCTCCGCACGCGAATGGACAAATTCTACATCATTTATATCAACCTTTTCACAAACGTCCTTTAAAAAGTTAATTCGCTTGTTAAGACTGTCAAGCAAAGTCAGCTTAATTTCAGGCTTTGCGATTTTCAGCACAAGTCCGGGGAAACCCGCACCTGTTCCGACGTCAATCACTTTGCCCTTGACATATCCAGTCTTTATTGCGGTCAGCGAGTCAAGAAAATGTTTTGTTACAATGCCCTCATCATCTGTTATCGCAGTAAGATTAATCTTTTCGTTCCACTCAACCAAAAGACGCGCATATTCCATAAGTTTATCAACTTGCACATCATCAAGCGGTATATCAAGCTGTCTGCTTCCGTTTATAATTAAATCCTTCATCATTCACCTATCCATTTTATAAAGATTTCAGCCAAGGTATCATCGGCTCAACATAAATAGCCTGATAACCAAGTTTGTTCGGATGAGTACCGTCACCGTCAGGCTTACTTTCCGATCCAAAATACAACTTGCGCATATCATCGTCACGCACATTTACACCTGTATCGGAATTATTTTTTGCATACAAATCAAGATACGAAACATCCCACTTGTCGCATACTTCTTTTATACGCTCATAATACGATTCAAAATCACCTTCGGCGTCATATGTAAACGGATCGTGTGTAATAACAAACCCTACTTTCGAGTTAGGAAAATCATTTCTAATTTCAAAAAACATTTTTTCCATACCGCCGGTCATTGTGTTTTCATCAAAATCACCGCTGAAACCGTCTGTAATTTCTCCAAGTTCCGAATGACCCCAAAAATCATTCAAACCGCCCTCGGCAATGATATATTCATAATCGCCGTCAAGGTTATCGAGCATATCCGTAATATACGGTCTGTAACCGTCTGAATTTTCCGACCAATGCACATTGTCAGCAAGAGTAGCACCGCCCTTGCTGACATTTGTAACATTCATATTATATTGTTCCCCAATCAACTTGCCGTAACCGCCTTGCCAATTAGTGCCGTAACTGATACTGTCACCAATAAACGCAATTCTTTTGCCGTCAAGCGGATTTTCACCTTTAAAACTGCACGACGTAACAGTCATAACAGCAGTTATCATTAGTGAAATTATTTTATCCATATTTCTTACAACCACTTTTATCCCAAGATTTTTTCAATAAGTTCTGCAAGTTCCTCAGCTTTCTTTGTGATGTATTCTTCGTCCTTACCCTCAATCATAACACGAACAAGCGGTTCAGTACCCGAAGGTCTGATAAGGACTCTGCCCTCGCCGGCAAATTCATCTTCAAGAGCCTTGCAAGCCGCAGCTATTTCTTCATTTTCCATATAACTGTTTTTATTTTCAAGTTTAACAACGGCATTTCTAAGCACTTGCGGCATAACCGTTACAATGCTTGCCGCCTCAGACGCTTTCATACCTGTCTTTTTAAGTACCGATAAGAATTGCAAAGCACTTACAAGACCGTCACCTGTTGTGTTGTGGTCAAGGAAAATGATGTGACCGGATTGTTCACCGCCGATATTGTAACCTTTTGCAAGCATTTCTTCAAGTACATATCTGTCACCGACTTTTGTACGCGGAATGTTGATACCGATTTTTTCACCTGCCATAAATAAGCCAAGATTACTCATAACCGTTGCAACAAGAGTATTTTGCTTCAATGTACCGTTATCACGCATAAACTTTGCACAAGCCGCCATAATCTGGTCACCGTCAATAAGCTTGCCGTTTTCGTCCACAGCCAACATTCTGTCCGCGTCACCGTCAAAAGCTATACCGATGTCAGCACCGATTGAAGTAACGTAAGCCTGTAAACTTTCCATATGAGTAGAACCGCACATATGATTGATGTTTACACCGTCAGGAGTGTTGTGTATAGCCTCAACGTTTGCACCAAGCTTGTTAAGAGCTTTGAAAGCAGTTTCATAACTTGCACCGTTTGCACAGTCCACAGCGATTTTCATCCCGTCAAGACGGCAGTCAATCGTAGAAACAGCAAACGCAACATAATCCTCAACAGCGTTGTGGTTAGCACTTACATAACCAACCTTGCCGTGCGTAGGCAATTCTTCGATAGCCTTTTCACCAAGTATATAGCTTTCAATTTCATTTTCAATTCCGTCACTTAGCTTGTATCCGTCACTGTTAAAGAACTTTATACCGTTGTATTCGCATGGATTGTGAGATGCAGAGATAACAACACCTGCATCAGCCTTGTAGTATCTTGTAAGATATGCAACAGCCGGTGTAGGAACTACACCCAAAGGAATAACCTTTGCGCCCATCGAACAAAGTCCGGCAGTAAGAGCCGCCTCAAGCATATCACCTGATTTTCTTGTATCTTTACCAATAAGTATTCTCGGTCTTTTTGAAGAATGTTTTGTAAGCACATATGCACCGCTTTGACCTGTTTTAAAAGCCAATTCGGCAGTAAGGTCTTTGTTGGCGATACCTCTTATACCGTCCGTTCCAAATAGTTTTCCCATTCTTAATTTCCTCCTAATTAAACTAATCCTATTATATTATTATATAATAAAGATATACAAAAGTAAACCGTTTTTTGACAAAAAAAACTGCCGTTTAAAACGGCAGTCAGATTGTCGACAAATTGTCCGGAACGTGCAAGATATTATTTTTATATTTTATAATTTAATTTATAGCTATAAAAAATAACAGGCAAGCCTATCTTCGATATACGGCTTGCCTGTGCACTTTTTGCGAAAATAAACTCTAACGTACCCATGTACGCCGACGAGTTCATTTTCACAAAATCCGAACTAATTTCTCGACCTCTGCTATCGTGTCGGTATTTTTCCGACAGATTTAATTTTCTTATTAAAGGTCCGTAAATTTCTTACCGCCCATAAGGTGAAAATGTAAATGCGGAACAGTCTGACCGCCGTCCTCGCCACAATTGTTTACAACTCTGTAACCGTTTTCGGCAAAGCCTAATTCAGACGCAATTTGCGGTATCTTTTCCCATATAGCCGCAACATACTTTACGTTTTCTGCATTAATTTCATTCGCACTTGCAATGTGACACTTAGGCACAATAACAATGTGTTCCGGTGCTTGCGGATTGATGTCGCGGAATGCTAACATCATATCATCTTCATATACTTTGTTTGACGGAATTTCTCCGTCAATTATTTTGCAGAATAAACAATCCATTTTATTCACTCCTTTGTATTTCACACCACCCCTCAGTCGGTTTCACCGACAGCTCCCCTCTATGGGAGCCTTTTTCGGAGCAGCGGCTAATTACTTAATCTGTTCCGCAACGATTTCGTCAACCTTAGCCAACGCGTCATCAATCTTGCTCGCGTCACTGCCGCCGCCTTGCGCCATATCAGGCTTACCGCCGCCGCGGCCGCCTGCAACAGCCGTAATATCCTTAATAATCTTACCGCAATGAACGCCCAGCTTAACAGCCTCTTTTGAAGCCATAGCAACAAACGTAATCTTACCGTCAGTTTCAGCACCCATAACAGCAACACTGTTCGGAACTTTCGCCTTAATCTTATCAGCCATTGACTTCATTTCATCAGCACCCATACCGTCAACCTGTGCGGTAATCAAGCTGATTTCGCCGATATGCTTAATACCTGTCATAATGTTGTTTGCCTTTGCGGCAGCCATTTTTTCCTTGAACGACTCAACAGCCTTTTCAAGCTCACGGCACTGTGCCATAACGCTTTCGGCCTTGTGGTCGATTTCATTAATTTGATTAATCTTCAATGCAGCTGCAGTCTTTTCGATAAGTCTGTCACTGTTATTGATATATTCAAGCACACCCTTACCAGTCACAGCCTCAATACGTCTTACACCTGCCGCAACACCGCTTTCAGAAATAATTTTAAACAAACCGCATTGAGCAGTATTTGTAAGGTGAGTACCGCCACAGAATTCAACACTGTAATCGCCGACAGAAACAACTCTTACAACATCACCGTACTTTTCTCCGAACAATGCAATAGCGCCAAGCTTTTTAGCTTCTTCAATCGGCAATTCCTGTACAGTCACGTCAATGCTTTCAAGAATTTTCTCATTAACAATATCTTCAGCCTGTTTGATCTGTTCAGTTGTCATAGCCTCAAAGTGAGAGAAGTCGAAACGAAGTCTGTCACTTTCAACAAGCGAACCTGCTTGTGCAACGTGTGAACCAAGTACATCACGAAGTGCCTTGTCAAGAATATGAGTTGCAGTATGGTTACGGCAAACGTCTGTTCTGTGAACCTTGTCAACAGACATTGTAACTGTATCGCCAACCTTAATCGGTGTAAGCTGAACTTCTGTTTCGTGAAGATAATAACCGTCCTCTGTCTTTGTTGTATTAACAACATTTGCAGCCTTACCGTTTATTGTGATAGTACCGATGTCACCTACCTGACCGCCCATTTCAGCATAGAAAGGAGTTTTATCTGTAACGATAAATCCCTTTTGATTTTCGATTATTGTATTACAAACGCCCTCGTCCTCAACAACAATGCCGACAACTTTTGCGTCTGTTTCAAGTGTATCGTAACCGACAAATACAGTCGGCTCTGCATTTTCAAATTCAAATGTTTCGTTGCCGTCCCAGCTTGAACCTTCTGTACGAGCATCTCTTGCAGTATCCTTTTGTTCCTGCATAGCTTTGTTAAAGCCGTCAACATCAACTTCAAGACCTTTTTCTTCAGCCATTTCTATTGTAAGGTCAACAGGAAAGCCATATGTGTCGTGAAGTTTAAATGCCTCTTTGCCGGTAAGCTCTTTTCTGCCTTCTTTTTGAGCCGCCTCGATATATCCGTTAAGTACGTTAAGACCGTTGTCGATTGTAGCGTCAAAGCGTTCTTCTTCTTTCTTGATTATGTTTCTGATATAATCTCTCTTTTCATCAAGTTCCGGATAAGCACCCTTTGAACATTCAATTACAGTATCTGCAACTTCAAACAAGAACTGCTTGTTTATACCAAGTAATTTGCCATGTCTTGCGGCACGTCTTAAAAGACGGCGAAGAACGTAACCTCTGCCCTCGTTTGACGGAATAACACCGTCTGAAACCATCATAACCGTACTTCTGATATGGTCGGTTATAACTCTTAGAGAAACGTCTTTTTTATCGTCCTTTTTATATTCAATATTTGCGATACGGCAAATATGTTTCATAACGTCTTGAACAGTGTCAATCTCAAAAAGATTGTCAACACCCTGCATAACAACGGCAAGTCTTTCAAGACCCATACCCGTATCAATGTTAGGGTTCGGCAAACGGTTATAGTTGCCGTCCTCGTCCTTGTCAAACTGCGTAAATACAAGGTTCCAAACTTCCATAAATCTGTCACATTCACAGCCGACACCGCAGCCGGGCTCACCGCAGCCGTATTCTTCGCCGCGGTCAAAATATATTTCCGAACAAGGACCGCAAGGACCTGTACCGTGTTCCCAGAAGTTGTCCTCTTTACCAAGCTTAACGATATGAGTAGGGTCAACGCCAACTTCATTTACCCAAATATCTCTTGCCTCGTCATCTTCTTCATACACTGAAATCCAAAGACGTTCCTGCGGAATTTCCATAACCTTAGTGAAGAATTCCCACGCCCAAGCAGTTGCCTCTTTTTTAAAGTAATCTCCGAAAGAGAAGTTACCGAGCATTTCAAAGAAAGTGCCGTGACGTGCAGTCTTACCGACATTTTCAATATCACCTGTTCTGATACATTTCTGACAAGTCGTAACTCGTCTTTTAGGTGCTGTTTCAGGGTTTTGGAACCAAGGTTTCATCGGTGCCATACCCGAATTTATAAGTAACAAACTTGCGTCATTCTTCGGTATAAGCGGAAAACTTCCAAGTCTTAAACAACCTTTTGATTCAAAAAAGCTAAGAAACTTTTCACGAATCTCATTTACGCCCATTGATTTCATAATTTATCTATTCTCCTTTGTTTTTATACTAACTTATCTTATTTATTATATAAAATATCCTGTGCTATGTCAAGCTGAATACAACATTAAAGCACAATTTCCGTTTTATAAAATTCTTTTATCATTTTCACCATATATTCCGTGTCACGACTTCCCGCCGTTTCGTATGACGAGTGCATGGCAAGCTGTGCAAGACCTATGTCGGCGGTATTCAGCGAAACCTTTTCATTTGAAAGATTTCCGAGAGTTGAACCGCCCGGAATATCACTTCTGTTTGCATACATCTGATACGGTACACCTGCATTTTTGCACACATACTTAACAACCGCCTCCGATACAGCGTCAGTGGTGTATCTTTGATTTGCATTGTACTTAATCACAATACCGCCGTTCATATACACACGGTTTGTACTGTCCGACTTGTCCGCAAAATTCGGATGCACCGCATGAGCATTGTCGCACGATAACATAAAGCTTTTAGCAACGGCTCTTTTGTACGTTTCCGAATTATTGCAAATTCTTTCAAGCACATCACGCAAAAATGACGATTTAGCACCTTGCTTTGTACCGCTGCCGACTTCTTCATTGTCAAACGCGGCGAAAACAGTTACATTATCATCACTTTCGGAATTTAAAAATCCCTCAAGTGTACTGTACATACACTGTAAATCATCAATTCGCGGTGCGGAAAAATATTCTCCGTCCGTGCCCAAAACAGTACCGCGCATACGATTGTAAAGCGACAAATCAAAGCCCAATATTTCCTCTTTATCTACTCCGACATTTTCTGCAATAATATCCTCAATTCTGCCGTTTTTATCCGATGCTATCGGACACATATCACGTCTTATATTAAATTCATAACCCTTATTAATATCTCTGCTCATATGAATTGCAAGTGACGGAATAACAAGCAAATCCCTGTCTATATTGACAAGTTTCGTTTCAACCTTACCGTTCTTTGCCGTAACAATTCTTCCGCTTATCGACAGCGGTCTGTCAAGCCACGACGACATTATCATACCGCCGTAACCCTCAACACTCAACTTTATACAGCCGTCCGCATTTATTTCAAAATCAGGCTTTAGCTTGAATGACGGCGAATCGGTATGAGAGGCACAAATCATAAACGCACCGAAATCCTTTTTCGGCATTTCAAACGCAATTATTGATGACGAATTTCGTATAACGTAATATTTACCGCCGCTTTGTACATCCCACTTGTCACCCTCAAGAAGTTCCGTAAAACCGTTTTCGTCAAGCCTGTCCTTTGCGGTTTTGACCGCATGGTAACAATCCGTACTTTTTCCGATAAAATCGATTAAATTTTCTGTATAACCCATTGTTAAGCCCTCTTTATTCAAATCTGATGTTTCCGCCGCCCGCATTCGCTTTAACCGCAGTACCGCGTCGTTTCAAACCGTATATGTCGGTAAGTTCGTATTCAAAAATATAAGCTCCGTCTGAAATATTTGCTTTTTTCACACCGCCGAACATTTTTAAAGTCCATGAACCTGTTATATTGTCATTTGAGTTGTGTTCCACGTCATATACCGTAAGAATAGGAGTTATTTTATCAAAGAAACCAATCTTTTTTAAATTCGTATATGCTCTGCCGTTTGTCGAATCAAGACCGCCCCAAGCACCGATAATTTTGTAACTGTCTTTTTCGGTATCGTGCATAATGCGAACATTACTTCTTTTGCCGTTTAATATAATCGGTGCCGAATAAATCTCGTAACCGTCATATTTTCCGACAAGATTAACCGATATATTTTTACCGCATAATCTAAGCATTTTGCCGTTAAAATTATCTTTAAAAATACCTGCGTCCCAGTCACCGTCCAAATCGCTGTATTTACCTATATATGTATAGTTTCCGCTCTTTTTATCCGCCTTATACACGTTTATATCCACACTTTTGAACATATCCATATTGCCGAGAATATTCAGTTCATATGAATTACCGTCCAAAATAGTCTTATATTCCATAGTCTGCATATCTTGATTATATGTATTCCACGCCCAAGAAGAATTAAAATCTTCTGTATTTGACGAATCTTCTACATTGCACTGAGTACATATCTTGCGTAGAAATTCTTTATATTTAACACTGTTTGAAATCTCCATATACTCTTGAAGTTCGTCATTGTTTTCCCAAAGCGGATAATATAGTGCAAGACCTGTCGAATTAGCTTTTCTCTCACCGCACACTCTGTACAAAACGGTTTCATTTAACGTGTTAATAAGCACGTCCGACGTGTTTCCGACAAATTCACTTGTTTTAACCGCCATATCGCCTAAATCAACAGAATTTGAAAATCCCTCATCAACCGTTGCACCGCCGTAAAGCTGTACACCGCTTATCGCCTTTGAAAGATTGACATAATTTAAAAGGCTGTCCGTTGCGGTAAGCATATCGCCTGCCATACCGTCAAACGCCTGATTAAGTGTAGACATATTGTCTAAAGCAACGCAAGACATTGCTGCGTCTTTGTCAGTGCCTTTTTCTTCACACTTTGCATAATATCCGTCACACACTGCCTTACCTATACCTTGAGAATCAGTTGACGGATTGTCGGACAAATACTGTAAAACATATTCATAATTCCATTCATCATTTCCGATAACGTCCTGCGGTGCAGTCATATAATCGGCACACATAGACATCTCCGCCGCAATTTCAAGACTTCCCATAAGTGACGAATCGAAAGACAGCATATCAAAATTCACGCCCGCCGCACTGATTCCGTATGAAATTTCTTCAAGATTAAGGCTGTCGTTGCCGTTAAGCTCGTCATAAGCCATACCATTCATCAAGCCGCCGCCTGCACCTGATAAAATAAGCATATAATGGTTTGCTTTATACTTTGACGTACCCCACGATATAAAATTAGCAAGAGTATTATAGTCACCCATATTTGCCGCCATAGACTGATCCTCAAGATAAAGCTTATTTTTACCGGCTTTAAACCTCTGACAATAATCGCTGTATATATTCTTTGTGTGCCACTTACTGCTGCCACCTGTTTGCACAATGACATTTATATTGTCCGAATAATTTACATTCATAATTTCATCAAGTTTTTTTGAATAATCACCATTTACGGATTCATCGTCACCGCCACACATATATATAAGAACAGTCCAAGCCTTGTTACCCCCTTGACTTTCGGTATTACTTTCATAAACCACCTTATTTGAAGAACACGCCGTAAGCATAAGAACCGTCAAAACGGCAGTTATTATAAGCGTAACTCTTTTCATAGCCTTACCCCTCCATAAATTTATATAATGTAAAAAGGTGTTGCAAAGATTTCTCTTATACAACACCTTCTCAGTTCATTTTTAATTACGCTTGTGCAGGAGCGCCTACCGGACAGACACCGGCACATGCACCACATTCGATACAAGTAGCGTCATCTATAACGTATTGAGTGTCACCCTCGCTGATTGCACTTACAGGACATTCAGCAGCGCAAGCACCGCATGAAATGCAAGCATCAGAAATCTTATATGCCATTGAAATACACCTCCTCATTTGATATTGCTGATATGATTATAACACGAAAATTGATATACTTCAATAGTTTTTCAAAATATTTTACTCACCGATTTCTTCCTCTGAAGGCTCGTTGTTTTTGCCTTTTTTGAGAACTTTAACGTCCGCAACGTTAAATTCTTTTAAAGTTTTTTCGTTTTCGTCGTCAAGTTTAACTTTAACCAGACCTTTAAGCAAGCTGACATATTCAACACTGCCCGTACCTTCGGGAGTTTTTACGATAGCACCCTGTTTCGGTGTAACCTTTAAAAGTTCCTCATATATATCCTGTTCATATTTCAAACAACACATAAGACGTCCGCAAGCACCCGAAATTTTAGTCGGATTAAGTGAAAGTCCCTGTTCCTTTGCCATTTTTATAGACACCGGAGCGAACTCACCGAGAAACTGACTGCAACATAAACCTCTGCCGCATACACCGATACTTCCGAGAGTTTTCGCCTCATCTCTGACGCCGATTTGACGAAGTTCAATTCTTGTCTTAAAGACCATAGCCAAATCTTTTACAAGTTCACGGAAGTCAATTCTTCCGTCCGCGGTAAAATAGAATAAAATCTTGTTTCCGTCAAATGTATATTCAACTTCAACAAGTTTCATTTCAAGCTTGTGATTTTGAATTTTCTCCAAACATATCCTGTAAGCCTCTTTTTCAAGCTCTCTGTTCCTTTTGCTTTTTTCGGTATCTTCTTCGGTTGCGATACGGATAACACCCTTTAAAGGTTTCTTGAATTGGTCGTTATCAATAGCCTTTTTGCTCATAACGACCTCACCGTATTCAATACCTCTTGAAGTTTCGACAATTACACTGTCGCCTTGTTTTATATCAAAATCAAGCGGATCAAAATAGTACGTTTTGCCTGCCGGCTTAAATCGTACCCCTATCACGTTTACCATATTATAAAACCATTCCTTCCAAAATGTTTAAGCTTTGCTGTTTTTCGCTCTGCTCTTAATCTTTTCAGCCATTTTCTGCGACGGCTCAAAAACAAGCATATTTTCTATTCTGTTCTTTTCGTAAACAACATACCAAACCTTTTTAGACGAAAATACACTCGCACGCATATTGTATATCGTTTTCGGAGTTTTTTGCGGTTTTTGCCTTGTAACAGACTTCACGTCCGATATATAAAATTCAACTTCTTTGTTTCTGTGACCGATTGCACGGTTTACGCGTACAATATCGTCTTTTATGCTGTAAGTAAATATCGCCGCATAACGCGTTAGGACAAAAAAACCCAATATACAAAATAAAAGTATCGTTATTATCGTACCGATTATTTTGTAGCTCGGCAAAATAAAAATTATATATTGTCCTAAAATCATAAATATGACAGCCCATAAAAGCGAAAATATAAATTCTTTTCCGCCGCCTGTTCTCTTTTCTTCCACTCCCGAAAACTCCTTAAAACATCATTTTCTAATCTAATTAATTATAATATAAAACAATAAAATTGTCAACTCTCCGCATAAATAGCGATTGATGACCTCAAGCCACCACTCCGTCACTTCGTGACACCTTTCCTCAAGGAGAGGCTTTTTATATACGCCCTCTTCCGTAAGGCTCCCCTTGAGGGGAGCTGTCGGCAACGCCGACTGAGGGGTGGTTTTTCTGTCTATTATTTTCCTCTATTCTTTCTTATCTATTATCTACAACACGGGGCATTGTGACACCGTCCCATACTTTCACACCATCCGCATCTCATTCAAAGCGGGCGACCAATGGTCGCCCTATAAGGCTCCCCTTGAGGGGAGCTGTCGGCAACGCCGACTGAGGGGTGGCTTTTCTGTCATTTTCTTCTAAGCATATTAATCATTTCCGAAATCGTCTTAATCCCGTAAGCCGCAAAACCGTCAGGAATTTTCACACCTCTAAGCGATTGTTTCGGCACAATCGCCGACTTAAACCCCAGTTTAGCCGCCTCATTAATACGCTTTTCAAGCTGCGAAACACCTCTAAGTTCACCGCCAAGACCGACTTCACCGATAAATATCATATCCGGCGGCAGAGGAATATCCGCCTGGCTTGTCGCGACAGCGGCACAGATACCCAAATCAACCGCCGTTTCATCAATGCGAAGTCCGCCTGCAACATTAACATAAATGTCTGAATTTGACAAATTCATTCTTGCACGTTTTTCAAGTACCGCGATAAGCAACAGCACACGATTAACGTCAATACCGTTCGTCATACGACGTGGATTGCCAAAACCTGTTGGTGTAACGAGTGCTTGAATTTCAGCCATAACACCACGACTGCCCTCCATTGTACACACAATCGCACTGCCCGATATATCAACATTTCTGCCTTCCAACAGCATCATTGACGGGTTTTCGACTTCTCTGAGACCGCTGTCACACATTTCAAATACACCGATTTCGTTAGTCGAACCGAAACGATTTTTAACCGCTCTTAAAATTCTGAACGAAAGCTGTCTGTCACCCTCAAAATAAAGCACACAGTCGACCATATGTTCAAGCACTCTCGGACCTGCGATTGCACCCTCTTTTGTAACGTGACCGACTATAAACATAGAAATTCCGAGTGACTTTGCAATGTGCATAAAAGCGTTAGTAGCCTCTCTTACTTGCGGAACACTTCCTGCCGCAGAGGCAATATCCTGTCTGTTCATCGTTTGAATTGAGTCAATAATAACAATGTCGGGTTTAATTTCGTTTATACATTCGATAACCGTTTCAACATCAGTTTCGGAAACAAGATAAAGATTTTCCGTTGTAACTCCCAATCTTTCAGCGCGAATTTTAATTTGTCCCTCCGATTCCTCACCCGAAACATATAGAATTTTTCTTTCTTCACCGGCTTTTTGGCAAATTTGCAAAAGTAATGTTGATTTACCGATACCCGGATCACCGCCTACAAGTATTAATTCCCCCTGTACAATTCCGCCGCCAAGCACTCTGTCAAGTTCCTGTAAACCTGTTTTGTAACGTGTTTCATATCCGACTTTTACATCACCGATTTTTTTCGGCATACGCACACTTCCGCCGTTGCTTATAGCCATTGCACGCGTTGCAGACGTTTTCTTTTCCGTAATAACCGTTTCCTGTATGGTGTTCCAACTGTTACAGCCGGGACATTTTCCCAGCCACTTCGGTGATTTGTACCCACATTCACTGCATATATATGTCGTTTTTGTTTTCATTCCGATTCCTTTCATTTATCAGTATTGCCACCATTCCGTCACTTCGTTACACCTCTCCTCAAGGAGAAGCTTTTCGGCTCCACTTGAGGAGAGCATGTCGGCAACGCCGACTGAGGGGTGGCATATCCCACCGCAAAAATTATATCCATAATTTTATAACTTTCCACCCACACTGTCAAGCCACAAATATTACACTCACATTGCGGTTTGCATAATTTACATTACAGCAATGTTACAGCTATGTTAATATCCACTCTATCCACGTACTTATCCACGCAATTCACGCCCGATTTATCCGCAAATATCAAAGTTATCCACGTGTTATGCACCCAACGTGGATAACTTTATTAACACATTCACAGTTAACATAACCTTTTATGTCCCCAAAATTTTCATATTCCGAAAATTCAAAAAAATAATACTTATAACGTCAATATTTTTCTGAATAGCCTTGACAAACACCGTCAGTTTTTATAAACTATATGTATATGTAATTATGTAATAATTTGAAAGGATGACTTTTTTATAATGAATAACGCAGATAAAACAATGGACAAAATCGTAGCGCTTTGTAAAGGCAGAGGCTATGTGTACCCCGGCAGTGAAATTTACGGTGGTCTTGCAAATACTTGGGATTACGGTCCTCTCGGTGTTGAATTTAAAAACAACGTAAAAAAAGCTTGGTGGAAAAAGTTCATACAGGAATCAAAATATAATGTAGGTCTTGACTGTGCAATCCTTATGAACCCTGAAACATGGGTTGCGTCAGGTCACGTTGGCGGTTTCTCAGATCCTCTTATGGACTGTAAAGAATGTAAATCACGTCACAGAGCGGACAAGCTGATTGAAGACTTTGCACACGAAAAAGGCGAAGACATCACAGTTGACGGTTGGAGCAAAGAAAAGATGGTTGAATACATCACCGAAAATAACATTGTCTGCCCAAAATGCGGCAAGCAAAACTTTACGGATATTCGTGAATTTAACCTTATGTTCAAGACATTCCAAGGTGTTACAGAAGATTCTTCATCAGTAGTATATCTTCGTCCCGAAACCGCACAAGGTATTTTCGTAAACTTCAAAAACGTACAACGTACAAGCCGTAAAAAAGTACCTTTCGGCATCGGACAAATCGGTAAATCATTCAGAAACGAAATCACACCGGGTAACTTCACATTCCGTACAAGAGAATTTGAGCAAATGGAGCTTGAATTTTTCTGTGCACCCGGTACAGACCTTGAGTGGCACGCATATTGGAAAGAATATTGTATGAATTTCCTACTTAACCTTGGTATAAGAAAGGAAAACTTGCGTTTCAGAGATCACTCACCTGAAGAACTTGCATTCTATTCAAATGCAACTGCCGATATTGAATTTGTATTCCCATTCGGTTGGGGTGAACTTTGGGGTATTGCAGACAGAACCGATTATGACTTAAAGCAACATATGGAACACAGCGGTGAAAGTATGGAATATATGGACCCAATCACAAACGAAAAATACGTTCCGTATTGTATCGAGCCGTCACTTGGTGCAGACAGAGTTGCACTTGCATTCCTTGTTGAGGCATATGACGAAGAAGAACTTGAGGGTGGTGACACAAGAGTTGTTATGCACTTGCATCCGGCGCTTGCACCGATAAAGGCTGCCGTTCTTCCGCTTTCAAAGAAACTTGACGAAGGTGCAACAGCTGTATACGAACAGCTTTCAAAGAAGTTCAACTGTGAATATGACAATGCCGGTTCAATCGGTAAGCGTTACAGAAGACAAGACGAAATCGGTACACCGTACTGTATCACATACGACTTTGATTCAGCAGAAGATAACTCGGTTACAGTCCGTGACAGAGATACAATGGAACAGCAGAGAATTAAGATTGACGAACTTGAAAAGTTCTTGGAAGGAAAATTAGAATTTTAATAATGTTGTTGGTGGGGGTAAATTGCTATGAAATTTGTTGATGAATTTAAAGATTTTATATCTCGCGGCAACGTAGTTGATATGGCAGTCGGCGTTGTTGTCGGCGGTGCATTTAAAAGCATTGTCGATTCACTTGTTGCCGACATTATCAACCCGGGTATTGCATATGTTGTATCTCTTATAACAGGTGCACTCAAAACAGCCGCTACAAGTACAGTCGGTGACACAAGTGCTGTTGAATCGGTTATGGATATGTCTAAATGGATAATTCCGGGTACATCAATAAATATCGGTAATTTCCTTTCGGCTATTATTAATTTCCTTATCCTTGCATTTATAATTTTCTGCGTAGTTAAGGGACTTAATAAACTAAATGATAAATTCAAAAAGAAAGTTGAGGAAGAAGTCACTCCTGCAGGTCCTACCCAAGAAGAACTTCTTGCCGAAATACGCGATTTGTTAAAAGACAAAGAATAATACAAAACCCAATCGAACGAAATTCGATTGGGTTTTCTTTTATTTTTCTATTTGCTTTACCTCTGCATACGGCTTCATATTTCCATTCCACACATATACATCTATACTGTCATATTCCGTATCACTCAAATCAACCTCCGCCGTCATATTATGTATGTCAGGTGTCACAATCTTTTTAAGTTCATTACCTTTTCTGAACGCAACATACATCACTTCGTCATCTTCTTCAAAATTAAGCAATACGATAAGTTTGTTATCTTTTATTTCACACTCGATTTTATTGTTCGTTAAAACAGTCGGCATCGGTGTGACTGTCGGAGCAGCCGTTGGTGTTGCCGTTGGACTTGACGTTACTGTCGGCATCGGTACTGTCGTAGGCGTTGCTGTCGGTTTTACCGTTGGCGTTGCCGTTGGGCTCGGTGTCGCTGTCGGCATCGGTACTATCGTTGGTGTCGGTACTGTCGTTGGTGTTGCTGTCGGTTTTACTGTTGGTGTTGCCGTTGGACTCAGTGTTGCTGTCGGTGTCGGTACTGTCGTTGGTGTTGCTGTCGGTGTTGCCGTTGGACTTGGCGTCGATGTCGGCATAATTGCCTTAACCGCATTATACGCATTCAATCTTCCGCCGCTTATAACTTTACCTGTAAGTGCCGAAAGCTTGTCTGAACTCGAACACAAAGTTTCTTTAATTTCTTTTGCCGAAATATTCGGATTTACTGCACGCATTACCGCAACAGCACTTGCAACCATAGGTGTAGCCATAGAAGTTCCCGACATTGTTCCGTAACTGCTTGTCGGAATTGTACTGTAAATAACTGTACCCGGTGCTGCAATATCAACACTTGTTGCACCGTAATGCGACGTACTGCTGAGTTCATCACTGCTTGTCGTGTTTGCAACAGAAATTACATTGTCAAGGTCTTTTGTAAGTTGTGACGGATACACTGCCACTTTGTCATTATCCGCTTGCGGTGTACTTGTCGCAATATTTCCCGCCGCAATAGCAAAGAATATATCCGGCACCGCCTCAATCGCCGATTTAACGATACTCACCGAAGTACTTCCCCAACCTACACCGCCAAAACTGCAATTAATAATATTTATATCATTCTTTTTCGCGTAATTAATCCCTTCTATTATATAAGATAAAGTACTTTTACCACTGCTGTTAAAAATCTTTATTGATGCGATTTTGGCATTACGTGCAACAGACGCCACACCCTTGGAATTGTCAGTCACCGCACTCACAATACCTGCAACGTGGACGCCGTGATTACTCACATATGACACATCACCGTTACTGTCGCCGCAATTCCAACCATATATGTCATCAATATAGCCGTTACCGTCATTATCAATGCCGTCACCGACAATTTCTCCCGTATTCACCCATATATTATCAATTAAATCCTCGTGATTTGTCTGTATACCCGAATCCATAACTCCGACAGTCACATCAGAGCAATCAATATCAAAATCCCAAAGCTTTTTTGCACCGATTAAATCAAGCACAGCTTGTTTTCCGTTTTGATAGTACGTGTCATTAGGCTCAGAAAATTCATATACATTGTAGTTAGGCTCTGCATATTCAATATTCGGCATAGCCTTTAACTTTTCAATCGTATCTATAACATTTTCACGGCTCGGATTTTCCAAATCAAGTACATATATAATAGGCTCTGTTTTATCAGAAAACAAACTGATACTGCTTGCATCGTCACCGAAAATACATTTTGCATCACTGATATTCAATTCTTCAAACGGGTCTGAACACATTGACACAGCATCGGTAATCTGCGGTTTTAACTGCACAAGCACACTACCGTAATCAAAATCCAACCCGTCATATTCATCTGCATAAACATCAATTCCCAGCCACATCATAGTCAATAAAACGGCAAAAAATATATATCTAAATCTTTTCATAACCATAGCTCCGTTTTTCAAATTGCTTTAATTTCAGTATATCACTCAATTTTTATAAAGTCAATTTAAACCTCGTTTTTCGCTTGACTTTTTTGTTTTACTATGGTAAAATATTAAGGTACTTTTGGAGAAGCATCGAAGTGGTCATAACGGGGCGCACTCGAAATGCGTTTGCCTTAACGGGCACGTGGGTTCGAATCCCACCTTCTCCGCCAAAAATAAGGTTTTTGCTTTAAGCAAAAACCTTATTTTTATGTTTTACATCATTAACACCATACCCTACAAATGTTATTATCTTTTTAATCGAAAGAATTACTTTATTTTCATTATAAGCTAAAAACTTTCCGGCACAAGTGCAAGTTTATTTATAGATTCATGTGCTCTAACAAGAGAATCATATACTGCCAAAACATCTTCCGAATCCCATGTACGCAGTGATTTTTCATCTATAACCCCCATACTTTCACTTATTATCTTTGCAAGCTGTTCTTCATCTGCTACTGCCACGACCGCTTGAACGGCGGCATTGCTTTGAGCTTTTTTCAAATTCAATATCAAACTGTCGATAGAGCCCTTTGACTGCACTTCAAATACGTAAATTGCCTTACCCATATTACCTATTTTTGCTTCCCAAATTGCGTCTACAACTGCACCCGTGGCAATTTTAACTTCGGAACGACTGTCAAACCCCAAAAGCTCACCGATTGCCACTAATTTTTCTTTTATCTCATCATGTAAAGATTTTGAATTATTTTTATCTTCGCTTTTTGGAGATACCGAAACATTAACGACTTCAGATAATTTCTTTTCTGTAAGCGGCAATACTTCATCCCACAAGAAATAATCAACAGCTAAAAAATCATAGTCCGTTGCACCGGACTTTTGTAATTCCAAAGAAATCTTCTTTGCCACTTTACAAACCTCAACATATTTCTTGCCTGTGTATTGATAATTATATTTCGGCATATCCGAAATTTCAAGATAGCTGTAACTAAGTATTGTTGTTCGGTTAAAAATCGCATATTCCTGTGGATTTGCATATGTAAGAAGCTCGCTGATTGTCGCCGGTCCCATTCCTTTAACAGATTTCAAGAAAATATCCCAACGACTTTCTATATCATTAGTACCATACAATAAATCAACCAACTGATTTTTAAGCTTCTTAAAGCCATTATCTGAAATCAGTTTATCAACAACATATTTTTTATTACCCCAAATGAGCATAGACCAAAGTTTTCCGATATATTCCGCAAAATCATCTTCTGTCATTGCTAAAAGTTTGTCTTTTGTAAAAGACTGATAATATTCTTTGCGTTCTTTTCTTTCATTCCAATTTTCTTCATAATATGCTGTATTAGATTTTTTCTTTTTAGAAAATTCAGAAATAGCTAAAGTAAGTTTTTGTATATTCATTCTATGCCTCCATAATATTACCTGCCACAAATGCAAATAGTTAAACATAAGTACCCTAACTATTCACCTCAACAAAAATGCCTAATCAAGTTTGTCTGAAAACGGTAGTTTTATCAAACTATCCAACTCATTAATTTGCAAATTCGGTTCATCCCAATCAGTGCCGCAATTCTTATATGAATCTAAGAGGAAAGCTAAACGCACCCAATCCTGTTCTTTTAAAAGATATAAAAAAGTTGCAATTCTATTGTTCATATACTCATTAATAGCTTTCATATCTATATCGCTAATTTGTCCGTTAGAATTCATATCTTTTATTGGTCCATCTATAAATGCGTAATGGATAATTGCTTTTGATATATCGGATATGTCTTTTTCCATTAATGACTGCTTAAAATTCTGATTTATTTTCTTTGATAATTCCAAGCCTTCTTCATCCATAAATCTTTCCTTTGTTATTTCAGACCGCGAAATATCAAACTTTCTTCTCTTATAAACGACTTGTTCCTTAGTTACACCAAAAAGTTCTGCAACTTCACTGTCTATATACCCTTTTTCAACGTATAACTCAAGCAAATCCTCTCTCGTTATTGAATCCCATTGTTTGTTCATATTGCACCTCTCAATCAATATTACAATTTACGTGTTACTTTTCCGACATTATATTCCATTATTACTCTATATTATATATAATAGCGTTATATTGTTATAATGTCAACATCTTTTTTATTCTGTTAAACTCTAAAATCACTCGCAAAAATTCAAAATATCTGTTATAATAAATATATATTAAATTCAATTTTTTATAAAGGAGTAAAACAATGCAGACAGAAGAAAAACAAATGAAGATGAGTTATCTTATAAAGCGCTTTGTACCGTATTTCAAAAAATACAAATGGATACTGATACTTGATCTAATCTGTGCGTCACTGACAACGGTTTGTGAGCTTGTATTCCCAATGCTCGTGCGTTACATAACAAATATGGGTATCAATAACATAGCAGGATTAACCGTCGGAATAATCTTAAAAATAGGACTTTTCTATCTGATTTTAAGAATAATCGACTCTGCGGCAAATTTCTATATGGCTGACACAGGACATATTATGGGAGCAAAAATCGAAACAGATATGCGCCGTGACTTATTCGCGCACCTTGAAACGCTTTCACATTCATACTTTGCCGAACACAAAGTCGGACAAATTATGGCACGAATAACAAGCGACTTGTTTGATATAACAGAATTTGCGCACCACTGCCCCGAAGAATTTTTCATCGCCGCACTGAAAATAATCGTTTCATTTATAATTCTTTGCGGAGTAAACGTACCGCTTACGGTTATTGTGTTTGCATCTCTTCCGCTTATATTCTGTTTTGTAAAATTCTTTAATACGCGTATGCGTAAAGCGTTCAAGAAACAGCGTAACCAAATCGGCGAAATTAATTCACAGGTTGAAGATACATTGCTCGGTATAAGAGTGGTAAAGTCATTTGCGACAGAAGAACTTGAAGCTGAAAAATTTGAGGACGGCAACAAAAAATTTCTTGATACAAAAAAACTCGGATATTTCTATATGGCAGGTTTTCAAACATCAAACAGAGCCTTTGAGGGTGTAATGTATTTGATAGTCGTTGTTGCGGGTGCGTTGTTTATGATTAACGGCAAAATCTCCCCTGCCGACCTTACCGCATATCTTTTGTATGTCAGCACACTACTTGCCACTTTGCGTACAATAATTCAGTTTACGGAACAATTCCAACGCGGTATGACAGGTATTGAGCGTTTCCTTGAAATTATGGACGCACCTGCCGAAATAACAGAAAAAGAAAATGCCGACGAATTGAAAAATGTTCAAGGAAATATAACGTTTGAAAACGTCGGATTTCATTACAGTGACGATGACACAAACGTGCTGTCAAATATAAATCTTAACATCAAGAAAGGCGACAGCGTTGCACTTGTCGGTCCGTCAGGCGGCGGAAAAACAACGCTTTGTAACCTTATCCCACGTTTTTATGACGTCACAGAAGGACGTATTTTAATTGACGGCAAAGATATAAAGAACGTCACATTAAATTCGCTCCGAAATTCAATCGGTGTCGTTCAACAGGACGTTTACTTGTTCTCGGGAACGGTCTTTGAAAACATCGCCTACGGATTAAGCGGTGCAACACGCGAAGATGTTATAAACGCCGCCAAGCTTGCAGGCGCACATGAATTTATTTCAAACCTCGAAAACGGATATGACACATATGTCGGCGAACGTGGAGTTAAACTTTCGGGCGGTCAAAAGCAAAGAATAAGTATCGCAAGAGTATTCTTAAAAAATCCGCCTATACTTATTCTTGACGAAGCAACCTCCGCACTTGATAATGAAAGTGAAAAAATCGTGCAAGACTCACTCGAAAAACTTGCAAAAGGCAGAACAGTGTTCACAATCGCCCATAGACTTACAACAATCCGTAACGCAAATATGATTCTTGTCCTCACCGAAAACGGTATCGAAGAGCAAGGCACACACCAAGAATTGATTGATAAAAAAGGATTGTACTACAACCTATACAGTATGTACACATCACTATAACAAACAAAAATGCGGTCTGTATGACCGCATTTTTTATAGTAGTGGTGCTACCAACCTTATAATATGTCCTAAAATCTTTGTGAAAATATTAAAATGCTTAACGTCCTCTAATGTAATCTTCTGCGACAATTCAAGCGTGTCTTTAAAATCGCGTTCAATATCCATAACCGCCGGTACATTAAGCATATAAGCCGCACATTCATAGTGAAGATACAAACTTCTGTAATCGTGGTTTACCGTACCGACAATGGCTTTTTTGCCGTCACTTATCGACATTTTCGCATGAACAAAACCGGGTGTATATTCGTATATTTCTATACCTGCTTTCAAAAGTTCTTTATAATATGTTCTCGCAAGATAGAACGCATATTTCTTGTCGGGAATATGCGGCATTATAATCTTAACGTCAACGCCCCTTTGAGCCGCATACTTCATACACTCATACATCTCGTCGTCAATAACAAGATACGGCGTCATTATATAAGTATATTCCGACGCATTGTTCAGATTATTTATATACGCACGCTTTCCGACATAAACTTCATCAAGCGGAGTATCGCCGAACGGTATTACAAATCCGTCCGTACTTACGGAATATTTTTTTGACGCTTGGATATATTCACCGCAATCCTCAATGTGTTCATCATTTACGTTCCACATTTCAAGAAACATCGCCGTAAATCCCGCGACCGCCTCGCCTCTGAGCATAAATCCCGTATCTTTCCAATGCCCGAAACGCATCTTTTCATTAATATATTCATCTGAAATATTTATCCCACCGCAAAATGCTGTCGCACCGTCTATAACCATTATTTTTCTGTGGTCACGATTGTTTTGGTGAGTTGACAAAAGCGGTACAATCGGCGAAAATATACGACATTTAATCCCTTGTCTTTCAAGATATTCATTGTATTTTCGCGGAAGCGTCACGATACAGCCCATACCGTCATACATAACGCGAACTTCAACGCCCTGTTTAACTTTTTTCTTTAAAATTTCAAGAATTTCGTTCCACATACGGCTCGTGTGATTTATAATAAAGAACTCCAAAAATATGAATTTCTCCGCTTTCAAAAGCTCCTTTTTCATATCCTCAAACATTCTCTCGCCTATGCTGTAATACTGCACACCCGTATTTGTGTAAGCCGGAGAACCGCCGTATTTCGATAAATACCTTGCAAAGCCGTCCTGATTTTTGTCGGTTTGATAAATATTTTTCATAACATCTTCGTCTTGAACAAGATACTTTTTGTTTGCCTCTTGAATATTCTTGTAATCGTCACCTATATTCATTGACACTCCCTGTGCCCTTGTAAACAGATAAAACAACGCGCCGAATATAGGTATAATCGCAATAAGCGTTATCCACGTCATTTTAAAAGTAGATTCCTCTGTACGATTAATTTCAAATATTATAAGTACGGCACTCAAAACAGTCGAAAGACCGAACAAAACCTTTGAATAGTCGGAAATCCATATATACATTGCAACAAACGTAATGATTTGCATTAAAAGCATTACCATTGCAACGAATTTGTTTGAATATAAAAGTCTGTAAATCTTTTTCATTCAAAATCACCCTTTCAAACGGCTATTTTAAATTTTTTATATACGCAAACGTTTTTTCTTCCCCTTCTTGCTGCAACATCATAAGCCACCCTTCAAGCAGCTTTGCAGTGTTTGGGTGCATACTTGTCTTAGCATTTCCCTTTAAGAAATATTCTATCGGATTATCGTTTGTATATTTGTCGTCCAAATAAATTTTTCCTGCCGCAACACGGTCGCAAAACATTTCTTTAACATATTTTAACGGCATTTCGACCGCCTCCATACGTCTTGTTTTGGGATTGTAGTCTGTCCAATATTCAAAGTGATGTTTGTTTCTTCCTTTGTGGTGCATCCAAGCCTTTGAATAACCGTATTCACGTCTTTCGCCCTCTGTCGGACTTCTGTCACCGAGATAAAATCTTGCTCCCGGTAAAAATTCAGTCGGTGAATATTTCGACAAATCGTGACGCATACCCTGCCACAAAATTCCGCACCTTAGGCAATGATACATTACCTTGTGACGGTGCCTTGTGATTGTCATAAAATGTTTTATAAAATGCCACATACAGTGATTCTTCCTTTTTCTATAATAGTTTATTATATCACAAATACCGACATTTTACAATACCAAAACGTTGCACCGCTTCAAACAAAAAATCGGTTGCCAAAATTTCGGCAACCGATTTTCGATTAGTTACTTCTTCTTTCCATTTCCTTATAAATATCTTCCCAAGTCATACCGTTGTCAACCAGCATAACAGTAAGGTGATAAATAAGGTCAGCGGTTTCGTAGCTGATTTCGTCCTTATCGCGGTTTTTACCTGCAATAACAACTTCGGCAGCCTCCTCACCGACTTTTTTCAAAATCTTATCTTCGCCCTTATCGAACAAGTAATTTGTATAACTGCCCTCTTCAGGGTGTTCTTTTCTGTCCATAACAACAGCCTGTTCACGTGCAAATACATCTGTCTTAGTCTGTTCCTTTGAGTCCTCAACAAGCTTGCCGTCCTCAATCTTTCTGAAGAAACAACTTCTGTTTCCTGTATGACACGCAGGGCCGGCAGGATTAACAAGTACAACAAGGCAATCACAGTCACAGTCAACACGAACTTCTTTAACGTACATATAATTACCCGAAGTATCGCCCTTTACCCAAACTTCCTGTCTGCTTCTTGACCAAAAAGTTGCTCTGCCTGTTTCAAGAGTTTGCTTAATCGTGTCCGCATTCATATATGCAACCATAAGCACCTCATTAGTTTCAATATTCTGCACAACCGCCGGAATGAGTCCGCTTGCGTCGAATTTAAGAGTATTTATTAATTCTTCCATTTATGTAATTCCCCTTTCAATTATATAAAACAAATTTATTTCATTTCCATCAAGTTCCAATTCTTTGCTATATAATCTACACCCGAAATTATTGTAAATACAACCGAAATCCAAATAAGTATATCTGAAATCAATTTAGGGTGTACACCCAAGAATGTATTTTGAATCGGAAGCAAAAGCATTGCAACGATAATCGCAACCATTTGCGTAACGGTTTTAAGTTTGCCCCACATACTTGCGGCAACAACCTTACCCTCGCCTGCCGCTACAAGTCTTATACCCGCAACCGCAAATTCTCTTACAAGCACAATCATCAATGCCCACACACTCATACGGTCATAGTACATCAATATCAAAAATGCCGCTGTTGTAAGCACCTTGTCGGCAAGCGGATCGACAAATTTACCGAAAGTCGTTACTTGATTATATTTTCTTGCAACGTGACCGTCTATCGCGTCAGTTATTGACGCAAGTACAAAAACACCGAGTGCCGCATAATGACACGTTACGTTATCTATCATAAACAACACCATAAATATCGGTACAAGAAATACACGAATCATTGTAATTTTATTAGCTGTATTCATCAAATCACCTCCGCTTGACCTGTAAGGTCGTATTCATCTGCGTCAAGAATTTTCACTTTTATAATATCGCCCGGAGTGACTTCTTCCTCCGTTGCAAAATATACTTTTCCGTCAACGTCAATACTGTCGCCGCGACTTCTGCCGTAGAACAAAAAACTTTCTTCATCGTATCCCTCAACCAAAACTTCAAGCGTTTTGCCAAGCTTAGCCTTGTTAAGTTCAAGCGATATTCCCTGTTGAAGTGTCATAAGTCTGTCAAGGCGTTCTTCCTTGATTTCCTCATCAACCTGATTCGGAAAATCAGCCGCAGGAGTATCTTCTTCCTGTGAATATGTGAAAGCACCCATTCTGTCAAAACGCACCTTTTTAACAAATTCATAAAGGTCGTTAAACTGTTCCTCCGTTTCACCCGGAAAACCTACAATTATAGAAGTTCTGATTGTACAATCCGGCATTTTTTCTCTTATTTTATTGATTCTCTCAACCATTTGTTCTTGAGTTGTACGTCTTGCCATACGTCTTAAAATTTCATTGTTGCCATGCTGTACGGGCATATCGATATAATTGCATATCTTATCATATTTAGCCATTGTATCAATAAGACTGTCCGTAATAGCCTCGGGATAGAAATAATGCACTCTTATCCACTTGATACCGTCAACCGTGACAAGTTTTTCAAGCAACTTATCAAGCGAATATTCGCCGTACAAATCTTTTCCGTAACGTGAAGTATCCTGTGCAATAAGTATAAGTTCCTTAACACCGTTTTTCGCAAGATTTTCAGCTTCTTCAACTATATCTTCAATTTTTCTGCTCCTAAAATGTCCTCTAATCATAGGAATAGCACAATAAGTACAGTTATTGTCACAACCGTCGGCAATTTTCAAATATGCCGTATATGACGGTGTTGACAAAATTCGCGGAAGCCGTTCATCCGGAGTTCTGTCATTATGACCGCATATTACAGGCTTTTCGCCCTTAAACGCCTCGCGGATAACCTCCGCGATTTTATCATAATCACCTGTTCCGACTATTGCATCAACCTCGGGCAGTTCGATTAAAATATCACTGCTGTATCGTTCTGCCAAGCAACCTGTCGCAATAAGCAATCGACATCTTCCGTTTTTGTATTGAGCCATTTCAAGTATAGCGTCTATTGATTCCTGTTTAGCCGACTCGATAAAACCGCAAGTATTTACGATTATGACATCGGCGTCCGACGGATTATACGTTATATTAAAACCATCATTTGCCAATATACCGAGCATAATTTCGGCATCTGTCTGATTTTTCGCACAGCCAAGCGAAACAAGACCGATGTTATACATAAGTTTACTCTCCATATTCTTCTTTTATATTATCTATACAATTTTTAATGTCAGAAAAGCCGTAACCTCTGTACATAAAATATCGTATACATTTATCAATGTTTTTCTTTTCAAAGTCACCTTTAAGTCTTTTTTCAACAAGAGGCAAAAGCATATCTTCTTCGTCCTCATCAAGATACGAAACCGCCTCCTCAACGTATTCCGCGTCTATACCCTTGCTGTAAAGCTCGGACTTAATACGTCTTTTACCGTATTTCTTCAAATTCTTTAAATCCTTTGCCTTTGCAATCGCATACTTTCTGTCGTCCAAAAAGCCGTAATTTCTGCAAAATTCAAGAATTTCATCTATATCTTCTTCCTTTGCACCGGCTCTCTTCAGCTTATCCGAAAGTTCACGCTCACTGTGCGAACGAAATTCCAGCAATCTCAAAGCCTTGTCTTTAGCCTCATCAAAGGTCAGTTCTTTTTTTTCTCTGTTATATCTCATAATACAAAGTAACCAAATAATTCTCCAAAATTAATTCCGCCGATAACCTTATCCTTGTATTTTCCTTTCAAATGGTCATATCCGCTTTGCATTTGCTCTGACCTAATGCCGTAGCTAAGCGACATATATGCCTCAATGTATGCGGAAAGGTGGTCACAGCCGCGTATAATCTGTCCGTCTATCGGATTGTATTTATCTTCGTTATACTTTTCGTTTATCAAGTCCGACGTAACCATATCGATTTCGCCGTCATCAATAATTTTAGAGTCAAATTCATTCTGCGTGTAATACTCTATTTCCCTGTGCCAAGCAGGCGGCAAAAGCGGATAAATAACTTCACGCATTTGTTCATCTTCTATTTCACTGATTATGCTGTCCAAGCCCTTGACGCTGTTCTTTACAGGTGACACAATATCCCTTGTCAAGACCTCGGGTAAATCGTGAAAAAGCCCCGAAAAAAAGTTGTTTTCAAGACGTTTTCTGCAAGGATTGTCAAGTTCAAGCGACATAAAGTACGACAAAATCGCAACGACAAGCATATGCCCCATAACAAAAGTTTCGGGCATTCTTACCGCTTTTGCCCACCTTTGTTGGTATCTCAGCTTTCCTATAAGCGACAAAAACTCTTGAAGATACTTACTTCCGGCAAAATATCTGAAGCCGTGAAAAGTATCGCAAGCCGCCAATCCCTGTGCCATTTCGGTTTTAACCTGTTCTATACCGAAAGTTTGCGGATTCATAGGGTAAATTATTTTAAATTCCCAGTTGCTTGCGTGGTAATGTGCGGCTTTTAAAATCTGTTTTTCAAGAGATGCGTAATCTTTGTCAAGATAATACTGTTTCATTCTCTCAAAGAAACCGCCGCCGATACCGTCCATATGTTCTTCAAGCTCGGAAAGTACCCAATTATCTATTTGAAAGCCTTTTTCTTTTACAAGTTTATGATAAATAGGCGGTTTAATGTCAGTAAGCACAATTCTGTGAAAAAACTCAAATATTCCGCCCTCAATAAGCTTTATCATATTAACGCTTTCGCCCTCACACTTTGCAAGCACATAAGCATAAAACATCTTGTGTGCCTGCTTGTCAAGCTCCGTAAAGCCGGTCCAAGGACGGATATGGTCGTTCCAACGCTGAATAGATGCCGCCTCATACATCAGAGAAATAAGAGATTTTTTAATCATTTAATTTTACTCCATCACAATATTATAACCGTTCTTTTCAAGTACCTTAATAACTCTTTCGCCGTGTTCTCTGCCGCCGACTTCACAAGCAATATGAATAATTGCCTCGTTCGGATCAAGGTCTGCACTCAATCTGTCGTGCTGTACCATTACGATATTTGCATTTGCCTCGGCAAGAATGTGTGAAAGATGTTCCAAACTTCCCGGAATATCAAGAAGTGTAGTCTTAAATTTAAGCTTTCTCTCACGCGTAACAAGACCAAGTTCGATAATTCTGTGAATAAAGCTAACATCAATATTACCGCCAGAAAGTACGCAAGCGATTTTCTTACCCTTAACGTCAACCTTGTTGTTAAGAACAGCCGCAAGCGGTGTAGCACCGGCAGGTTCAACAACTTGCTTTGTTCTTTCAAGAAGAAGCAAAATAGCCTCTGAGATTTCTGCATCTGATACCGTTACAACATCATCTGCATACTTGTTGATAAGTTCAACAGTTTTGTCACCCGGTATTTTAACTGCAATACCGTCTGCGATAGTAACGGCAGAATCGGTAGTAACGTGTTTTTTCTCTTTAAATGAATTGTAAATTGCAGAAGCGCCCTCGGCTTGTACACCTACAATTTGCACACGCGGATTGATTTGCTTTATGCAAGCCGCAACACCGGCCAAAAGGCCGCCGCCGCCTGCCGGTACAAGTACCATATCAACAGTAGGTAAATCCTCAAGAATTTCTATACCGATTGTACCTTGTCCTGCCATAACTTCAAGGTCGTCATATGGGTGAAGGAAAGTTGCACCTTCTTTTTCTTGAATTTCAACCGCTTTTTTGTAAGCGTCGTCATAACAATCTCCGTAAAGCACAACCTTTGCACCGTAACCCTCTGTCGCACTTACCTTAGCAATAGGAGCAGACTTCGGCATAACGATAGTTGCGGGAATGTTGTGAACGTGTGACGCATACGCAACACCTTGTGCATGGTTGCCGGCAGATGAAGCAACGGCTGAAGTAATTTCGCCTCTTTCAACAAGTGCGGCAATCTTATTTGACGCACCTCTTATTTTAAATGAACCTGTTTTCTGTTGGTTCTCAAATTTTAAATATATCTCTCCGCCTGTCATGTCAGAGAAAGTTTTAGATGATTCAATCTTAGTTCTGTGAATAGTCGGCTCAAGACGTTTAGCCGCAAGTTCAATTTCTTTTAATTCCAAATCCATTTTTTTCGCAAGTCCTTTCTTACTTTTCCTTATCTTATAATTATACCGCAATTATATCTATTTTTCAATAGCAGATTTTATTTATATGCAAAATCATTATATTATTCACAAAACAATTCACTATCTCCCCTCCTCACCCTCCTTTTTCTTCATATGCTTTCCATTCGGTCGGCCAATGACCGCCCCTACACACTTTCCTCTCTTTCCTCCATTTCGTAGGGACGACCATAGGTCGCCCTCTCACCATACACAAAATCCCCACAAGCCCCTCACCTTCCCTTGCAAACCGCCACAAAATATAGTATAATAAAAAAGTTGCATATAAAAATCGAAAGGAGTCACAATAAATGGAACAAACGAAAGAAAACAAAATGGGTACAATGCCTGTAAACAAGCTTCTTGTAACAATGTCACTGCCTATGGTTATATCAATGATAGTGCAAGCACTTTATAACATAGTCGACAGTATATTCGTATCAAGACTTTCCGAAGACGCATTGACAGCCGTTTCAATGGCATTTCCAATGCAAAACCTTATGATTTCCGTAGCAGTCGGTACAGGGGTAGGTATAAACGCAATGCTTTCACGCGCACTCGGCGAAAAAAAGTTTGAAGCGGCAAACAAGACCGCCGAAAACGGTATATTTATAGAAGTTCTCGGATATGTTTTATTTTTACTTATAGGAATTTTCGTAACAAAGCCGTTTTTTCTTGCACAAGCGGGTGCAGGCGATATTGCAAATATGGGTATTGAATATACAAGAATTTGTCTGCTTATGTCATTTGGTATTTTTATGCAGATTGGTTTTGAAAGAATCCTTCAATCCACAGGACGAACAATATTCACAATGATAACACAGTCAACAGGTGCAATTATCAATATCATACTCGATCCTATATTAATTTTCGGTTTGTTCGGTATGCCGAAAATGGGTGTTGCCGGTGCGGCGATTGCGACTGTAACAGGTCAAATATGTGCGGCAATTCTTGCGATTACATTTAACCTTACCAAAAATCCCGATGTACATATCAGCTTTAAAGGTTTTAAACCGCAGATTATATTTGTAAAGAACATTCTTTCTGTCGGTATTCCTTCAATAATTATGTCGTCAGTCGGCTCTGCAATGACTTTCGGTATGAATAAAATTCTTATCACTTTTTCATCAACTGCCGTTGCGGTATTTGGTGTATACTTTAAACTTAACAGTTTTGTATTTATGCCTGTATTCGGTCTTAATAACGGTATGGTGCCGATTGTTTCATATAACTACGGCGCACAAAACAAAAAACGTCTTACAAAAACCATTAAACTCGCAATTATGTACGCGGTTTGTATTATGTTTATAGGTATTATGCTGTTCCAGTTTATGCCCGATGTACTTTTGAGATTGTTTGACGCCTCAGACCATATGCTTGAAATCGGTATTCCGGCATTGAGAGTAATCAGCCTCAGCTTTGCATTTGCAGGTATATGTATAGTTATTTCATCAAGCCTGCAAGCATTGGGACACGGCTTTTTAAGTATGATGATTTCTATAACACGTCAGCTTATCATACTTCTTCCGTCAGCATATATCCTTGCAAAATTCGGCGGTATCCACACAGTTTGGTGGTCATTCAACATTGCCGAAATCGGCTCATTGACGTTATCATTGTTATTCTTTAAACATATGTATAACAAGATAATTAAACATTTAGGAGAATAGTAAATATTCCCCGGCTATACCGGGGGATATTTATTTAGCACAGATTCTTTTATCACTTCTGATTCAGTATTATTTCTGCTCAAATTTGGCAATAAAAAAAAACAAACCGCATAATAATGCGATTTGTTTGCCGTTTTTGGTCGGGATGACAGGATTTGAACCTGCGGCCCCTACGTCCCGAACGTAGTGCTCTACCAAACTGAGCCACATCCCGATATGACCTATAAACAACATAAATTATTATACCACCACTCTTCCGCAAAGTCAACCACCAAAACAAAATTAATCCAATATTTTTTACAAAGTAAAAAGACGGATTGCTCCGTCTTTTTAAAAATCAGTTTCATCATCGTCTGCAACCGAAACAGGTTGTTTAACAATTTGTTCTTCTTTAATTTTTACTTCTTCTTTAACTTCATCTATACACGGTTTCTTCTTATTAAATATATGTGCAACGGTATCGTCTACAAGATAATGCGATATAAGCGCACACAATACAGCAATAACATAAACCGCAGCAACATATCCCATATTACCCACCAAACCGATTTGCACGAATATATCAACAACAACCATATGATACAAATACAATCCGTACGACAAATCAAACTTAAATCTGATTTTACCGAAACTGTAACCGAAACCGACAGTCATAAGGCAAAGCAAAAGCACTTGAATTATATCCATATACTCGCCTATTCTCACACCGAACCTGTCGCAATAAATCGCACGGGCAATAAACAAAAGCACACACAATATTTTTGTTTTTGAAAGTATCGGCACGATTTTTTCACGATAGCGGTACATAAACCAACCTGCAAAATACATATAAAAATACGGCATACACGAATGTGAGATTATCAACCGTCCCGTTTCGGGCAATATTTCCTGTAAGTGCGGCACAACAAGATTAAGTGCCATAGACAGTATCATTACAAATATCCATACCCACAGTTTTCGATTTTTTAAAAATCTGTATATTATCGCAGTAATAATGTAAAACTGGACTGTAAATATCATTGTCCAAAGATTTGCTTGAAAATTTCCTATTCCGAAATTACTTATAAAATCCGGTTGCGGCAAATCCCGTATAAAAACAAGCTGTCCAAGAAACCACGTCACAAAAGTCTTGTTCAGCACAAATCCGCAAAAAGCCGCCGCCACAATCACTCCGACAATTATACACACCCACAGCGACGGAATTATTCTAAGCACACGTTTTTTTAAAAACTCCCACGTGTTTTTACTTCTCTCCATAGACGCCGGAACCAAAAAACCGCTTATGCAAAACAGCACAACGACACCGTTCCACCAATCGAATACAGGCGACACTTCCTGTAATCTTATATGTCTGAATATGTGCAGAGTCATAACGTAAAACGCACTGTACAGTCTAAGCACATCAAAACAGTTGTTCGCAAAATCAAATTTAATCTGTTCTTTTACCTTGTTCATCACTTCACCCCAATACTTTTTGTCATATATTCTTATTATATGTCATAAAATATTATTAGTCAAGTAAACAAAATAATACAACAATTTTTAAAATGAAAGTTGCGATTTAAAGAGTATTAACGAGAAATAAAGAGAAAACAAGAGATTGTCATTTAATTTATTAAAAAAATTTCAAAAAGTGTTGACAACGAGCAAAAAACATAGTAAAATAGCCGTTGTGAGTTAAAGAAGTAAGCTTTAACATGAATAGATTAAGTATAGGAGGACACAACTATGAATTCAAGCTATTTGCAAAAGCCACAAGACGTAGAAAGAAAGTGGTATGTTGTTGATGCAGCTGACAAGCCACTTGGTCGTGTTGCTGCAACAGTTGCAAGCATTTTAAGAGGTAAGCACTTACCTACATTTACACCAAACGTAGATTGCGGTGACCACGTTATCGTTATCAATGCTGATAAGATTATCCTTACAGGTAATAAGCTTAACCAAAAGGTTCGTTACTACCACACAGGCTGGGTAGGCGGAATTAAGGAAATCCACTACAACAAGCTTATGGCAGAAGAACCTGAAAAGGCTGTTATGTACGCTGTAAACGGTATGCTTCCAAACAACACAATCGGAAGAAAAGCTCTTACAAGACTTCGTGTTTACAAGGGTACAGAACATGATCATCAAGCACAAAATCCAATCGCTTGGACAGGCGAAATAAAGTAAGGAGGACAATATAAATGGCTAAAGAACAATACTACGGTACAGGTAGAAGAAAATCTTCTGTTGCAAGAGTTCGTCTTGTTCCGGGCAACGGAAAAATCACAATAAACGGCAGAACAATCGATGAATACTTTGGTCTTGATACACTAAAGCTTATCGTTCGTCAGCCACTTGAACTTACAAAGACAACAGATAAGTTCGATGTAATCGCAAAAGTTGAAGGCGGTGGTTTCACAGGTCAAGCCGGTGCAATCCGTCACGGTATCTCAAGAGCACTTCTTGAAGTTGATACAGAAGCTTACAGAGCAGACCTTAAGTCAGCAGGCTTCCTTACAAGAGACTCAAGAATGAAGGAAAGAAAGAAGTACGGTCTAAAAGCCGCTCGTCGTGCTCCACAGTTCTCAAAAAGATAAGTTTTACGACATATCAAAAATACCGCAGTCTTACGACTACGGTATTTTTTTATTGTCTATATACTAAAACCAATACGGATCCCAGTCTCTTGTCAGACGTGTAAGTGCCTCCATATAGAAATAATCTCCCCATGTATTGCACTCATCAACACCGCCGTTATTACATGTATTATGCGGTGTTTTCTTTGCGTATGTACCGTGAAGTAAAAGTCCGTTAGACTCTTTACTGTCTTTAACGGCACAATTATCAATAATTGCTTTAAGCAATCTTTTAGCCGTCTGCGTATAATATTCAGCCTCATCTTTATCAAGATATTTAGCCATTTCAAGCATACCGCATACCGCTATAACACCTGCTGAAGAATCACGCGGTTCATCACTGCCGGTATCAAAATCAAAGTCCCAATAAGGCACTAAATCCTTCGGCAAATGTTCCATAAAATATTTTGTTACGCGTTTAAATATATCCAAATATTCTTTATTTCCTGTTTTAGAATACGCAACCGCACTGCCGTATATTCCCCAAGCCTGACCTCTCGCCCAAGCCGAGCCGTCACGATTACCCTGACAAGTAACACCCTTTGTAGGTTTACCTGTTTCCATATCAAAGAAATATGTATGATATGTCGAATTATCGTCACGCACGATATTTTCCATCGCTGTTTTTATATGCGCCTGTGCTTTTTCTTCATACTTTTTATCACCTGTCACCTTGCTTGCCCAGAAAAGCAACGGCATATTCATAAGACAATCTATTATAAGTCTGTAATTGTCCTTATCACCTATTTTGCCCCAAGCTTGAAAGAACTGACCTTTTTCGTGAAAACGTTTCATCAAATTATCCGCCGCCAAAAGTGCCGCACGTTTACCCACTTCACTGCCTGTAAGCTTATATGCCGCAACGCAAGACGGACTGTACAAAAAGCCCATATCGTGATGGTCGGTATTAATATGATGTTCTATTCTGTAAAGGAAGTTATCCACTTGACAAAGTGCCGCCTCCTTTAATTTATCGTCTTTGTTACTCTCATAAGCAAGCCACAATTCACCGGTCCAAAACCCCTCTGTCCAGTCTGTATTTTCTGTTTGCCTGTAAAAATTATTTTCACTGTTTGCACCCGGAAAACAGTCAAAAAACTCGTCAACATTATGTTCAATAAGCGAAACCGCCTTATTGTGTGCGTCACGAATTTCTTTATCATCAGCCACCGGATAGCCTTGTAATTCTTCCATAGTTATCATACTTAAAATCACACTCCTTATATAATAATTATACCAACACGGCCAAGTTATTTCAATAGCAATAATTTAATGTCAATAAATTGAATGTATAACAATAGGCAAGCCGAAAAATATAGGCTTGCCTATTCAGTCTACCTCTTTAATTATCCTTTAACTCCCGAAGATGTAGCGTTTTCAATATATGAGAATAGTGTTTGACTCGGCAACATCGACGTTCCAAGTATACAAAGACGATTCACTCTCTCCTGCAAAGACCACAGGTACATTGCAATCCGGTGCATCTGCCGACACATTCTCAATGACAAACTGGGGTAAGGCTAACAACGGTGCATATTTGAGCGGTGTTCGTTTTGCGGCAAACAAGGATATGACCCCGACCGATTTTGTAAAGATTAAATCGCTAAAGCTGTACGAAATTGAAAGAATGGCTGATACAGCCGTTGACAGTGCCGTAGCGGCAATCACAATCGATAAACTTACAAGCACACCGTAATGTGTAGAGCAAAACATCACTTTGCCGCAAATCACTTCAGACGATGCAGAAGTAACATGGACATCTTCCGATACATCAGTTATCGGCAATGACGGTACATTCTACGGTTCATCAAAGGCAACAGACGTTACAATGACGGCACAAATCACAAATAAAACAGACAGCTTTACAGTTTATAAAGACTTTCGTCTTTCTGTTCCGGGTGAAGAAACAGTAAAATTGAGCAAAAATTTTGATGACAACGGTATGAACGTAACAGTTAAGAACAATTCTTCAGACAGCTTAACTATACAGGTTACAGTCGGCGTATACAACGACAATGATACTCTTAACACGGCTAAACTTCAAACCGTTACACTTGATTTAAAAGCAGAACAAACAATTTCATTTGTAGGTATCACCTCCGACAAATCAGTTTCAATATTTGCATGGGACAAGGATATGACACCACTTACAAATGTATTGCAATAATACAAAAAATACACCTATCGAATGATAGGTGTATTTTTCATTTGTTTTTCAATCCAAGCCATAAGTAAATTCACTATTTTTTCTTGTTGGACAGGAGTAAGTTCAACATTTTTCGGTATTCTGTACCACTTGTTAAGACAACCGCGGCAACAGCACGCCGTTGCGTGTTGTGCGATGAACACAGGGTGTCCGTGCATAGGTGTTTGACTGCCGTCATTCGCAATAAATGACGGTGCCAGTCTGTCACGAACAAAGTCACTGGCATGAGAACGTATAGTGTCCATACCTTTATTTTTTACATACTCCCTATCCTTTTCTTTCAGCTTAAAACTACTTCTGAACTTTGACTTTTCCAACTTTAAAAGCGCCTGTTCAATCGTCTGCATAAAATCACTGTCTTTCGCTTCTTCCGTATGTACAGGTTATATCAGCAATTTTCTTTGCGAGTTTGTCAGTCAAATCATTCTTACCCATTCTCCACTGCCAGTTGCCGCCGAGTACAGACGGTGTATTCATTCTTGCCTCACTGCCAAGTTCAAGATAATCCTGCATTTGAATTATCGCCGTATCACTCACACTTGCCATAGCGGTTTTAATGAGTTTCCAAACAATATCGTCCTCAGAATCAATGTACTTTTTACAAAATTCAAGTGTATCTTCGTCAAGCTCATCAATCCAACCAAGCACCGTATTATTATCGTGCGTTCCGACATAGACAACACTGTTTGAATTATATGTATACGGCAAATAATTGCTTTCTTCACGAGGATCAAATGCAAATTCAAGCACTTTCATACCCGGAAAACCCGAATCTCTCAACAGCTTATGCACGTCCTCAGTCAAAAATCCCAAATCCTCCGCTATAATCGGCAAATCGCCCAATTCATTTTTAACGGCATTGAACAATTCAATTCCCGGGCCTTTCAGCCACTGACCGTTTTCGGCGGTTTTATCACCGTAAGGAATCGAATAATACCCCTCAAATCCTCTGAAATGGTCGATACGTACAACATCATACAATGACGTTGCACTCTTTATTCTGTCTATCCACCAATTAAAGCCGCATTCTCTGTGCCTGTCCCAATTGTACAGCGGATTTCCCCAAAGCTGACCTGTCGGAGAAAATGCGTCCGGCGGACAACCTGCAACAGCTTTCGGCACAAGATTTTCGTCAAGTTCAAATAAATCAGGATATACCCACACTTCCGCGCTGTCAAGCGCAACGTAAATCGGAATATCGCCGATTATCGACACACCGTTGTCATTGGCATACTTTTTAAGTTTGTTCCACTGTTCAAAAAATTTAAACTGCACAAACTCCCAAAACATAACGTCATCTTCGTGCGACGACTTAAATTCCCATAACGAATGAGAATCACGTTTTCTTAGTCCGTCCTCCCATTCAAGCCAAGACTTGCCGTCATTTTCATTCTTTATGCTCATAAACAACGCATAGTTTGAAATCCATCTTTCGTTTTTCTGCAAGAAGTCGTAAAATTCCGACAAATCACCTTTTTTAAATTCTTCAAAAGCAATTTTCAAAACCTTAAAACGATTTTCATAAATTGTTTCGTAGTCAACATTTTTTCTGTCTTTGCCCCAATCAAGCTTTGAATAGTCCGATTTTTTCAAAAGACCTTCTTCACGCAAAATATCCATATCTATAAAATACGGATTGCCTGCATTCGTTGAAAACGACTGATACGGCGAATCGCCGTAACTTGTCGGGCCAATCGGAAGAATCTGCCAGCACTTTTGTTTTGCACTCTTTAAAAAATCTACAAATTTATATGCCTCTTTGCCCATTGTACCGATACCGTAATCAGACGGCAACGATGATATGTGCATTAAAATACCGCTTTTTCTCATTTCTTCTACCTCCCGATAAGTTGTAAAATTACATGCGGATTTTCCGCAATATAGTCTGCACCGGCTTGTACCAATTCATTTCTTGTTCTGAATCCCCAAAGCACTCCTACCGATGTCATTCCGGCATTTTTCGCTGTAAATATATCAACATTGGTGTCACCCAAGAGCAGACACTCTGACGGCTTTACACCGAGTTTTTTCGCTATTTCAAGCGCCGTAAAAGGATTAGGTTTTGTCGGCATACCGTCAATAACTCCATGCACCTCGTCAAAATAATTTTCACCGAAAATATTATCAGTAACAAAATGCACGACATTATCCGGTTTATTTGAGCATACCGCAATTTTTATGCCGTCCTCTTTCAGTTCTTCAAGCAATTCTCTTATTCCGTCATACGCATCCGTATCGTAAAGATAATCATTTTCATAATTTTCGTCATACACATCACGCACTTTTTCAAACATTTCCGCATTATCCTTGCCGTAAACTCCGAGCATTCTGTGAATAAGTTTATCTCTGCCGTCACCGACATATATTTTATAATCCTCTACCGGAATTTCGGGCAAACCGAATGCCGCAAGTGCAATATTACCAAAATGTGCAATAGCATTTATCGTATTTGTAAGCGTACCGTCAAGATCAAATATACATGCTTTAATATTACTCATAAAATCACCTCATTATGTTAATTATATATCTTGAAAACTATTATGTCAATGTGAATAGATTATGAATTTTTCTTGATATGCTTGATTTTTAAAAAACACTGTGATAGTATATCATTAAAGCTTCTACAAAATTGTTTTTTGAAGAAAGGATATGTAAATATGAAAAAAAGTTTAATCGTTATTGCCGCATTAATTCTTGCAATGTCAGTTGCGGGCTGCGGTAAAAAGGCAGAAAATACAAATACAACACCTCAGCAGACTGCGCAGTCAGATGCGTCGGGTGCATACGAAAACGGCAGTGCAACAGAAACTCTTGACGGTCAGGACTATTCAAAGAATGTCGATATGGCGGCAGTTGAAGGTACAGAGGCTAAATCAGATACAAAAGCGGACAGCTATTCGGGTGAAGTAAGCAACAATGATATTTCTATCGAGGAAGCAAAACTTATCAATTATGATGACAGCGACGTTGTTGTTGTGTCATTTGAATTTACAAACAAAACCGATTCAGACCAATCATTCAGCGGAGTATATGACGTCATCGCCGAACAAAACGGTTCTTCATTAGCTCCTGCAACAGTAATCGGCGTGGACGGTGTGGAACTTCTTACACTTTCACAAAATATTGCTCCGGGTGAAACAATCACTGTTCAAAAAGCGTACAAGCTTGACAGTAAGTCGTCACCGCTTGAAATAACAGTTCAGCCGTTCTCTTCAGACGACGAATCATTCGTTACAAAGACATTTAATTTCTAAAACAAATAAACCGTAGACAAAACCATAATGGTTTTGTCTACTTTATTCTTGGGTGTTTGAGGTGCTAACCTCATTAAAAATCATTTCTGACGACCTGTGCGACAGAAATGGCTTAAAATCTAAAGTTTCAACTTTGGAGGAACTTTAGATTTTTTCTCTAAAAATACTCAAAAATTACATCGCAAGATGTGATTTTTGGAGCTGTCGACATCTGTCGACAAGCTCAAAAAAATATCTCTGCACAATGCAGAGATATTTTTTATTATGCTTTAACAACCACATTTTTACCGTTAATTTTGCCTCTGTACAGCAATTTATCGGCACTTTCAAGAAGAACATCATCGACTTTACCGCTATCGCGTTCGATAATTCCGAACGTCATCGTAACGTAAATATTGTTATTTTCATAAACAAAATTTTTATTTTCGATAGTTTTTCTTAAGTTTTCAACTTTTACAAATGCGCTGTCAATATCATCATTACAGAACATAAACACAAATTCTTCACCGCCCCACCTGCATATATCAACATTCTCCAAGCCAAGCGATTTTCTCATAATCTCCGAAATATTCTGCAGTACATAGTCACCGCATAAATGACCGTATGTATCGTTTATTTTTTTGAAATCATCAATATCACCGATACAAATGACCACAGATTTATTGTCCTCGCTGTCCTTAATTCGTTCCATAAACATTCTTCGGCTTTGCAAGCCTGTAAGTCGGTCATAATTTGCAAGATTGTTAAGAGTCTTGTTTTCATCAACGAGCTTTCTATGCGTTACAGTTGCCGATACGTCCGATATGTACGCACCTATCAATATAATTCCGACTGCCAAAACAGTATTGTATATTGTAACAAAAACGATATTCACTTCTGCCTCCGAGTAAATATGACGGCAATGCAACGTCAACCCTATATACAACAGTACCTCACATATTGAAAATATATATGTTACACTCCGATGTTTAAACGGATTAAAATACACAAATGTTGCCATAGAAATCAAATACAAGGCAAAATCCGACGAATATCCGCCATTTAGCACCGTCACCGTAACAAACGCCGATACTTCCAAATGCACCAGTACAATACAAACGCGATAATATCCTTTCAGCACAACAAACAGCATTAATATATAAAATATCACACTGCCGATATTATACATAAACGGTATCTGCATTGAAAAATGCTTAAATATAAATAGAAACGAAATATGGAATATTTCACATAAGACAATAATCTGTGTGTAGACACTTTTAACATTGTCTTTAATTCTCATAATATATCTCCCTATTCTCCATGAGTATATTATACACGTTTCTTTCGACAAAAACAAGATTAATTTAGAGTTATTTTTCATTTTTTGCATAAAAAAAAGTGACAGACTGAAAATCTGTCACAATGTACTCCAAATTAAAGAGCAGCCTTAGCTGTTTCAACAAGCTTTGCGAATGCAACGCTGTCAGCGATAGCGATTTCAGAAAGCATCTTTCTGTTCATTTCGATACCTGACTTCTTAAGACCGTTCATAAATGTTGAATAGTTCATACCGTTTTGCTTACAAGCAGCAGAGATTCTTGTAATCCAAAGACGACGGAAATCTCTCTTTCTTCTTTTTCTGCCTACATAAGCATTTTGCATTGAACGCATAACAGCTTGGTTAGCAATTCTGAATTGCTTGCTTTCAGCACCTCTGAAGCCCTTAGCAAGCTTTAATATCTTCTTATGTCTTTTTCTTGTATTTAATGCACCTTTTACTCTTGCCATTAGTTTCTACCTCTCTTTCGAATTATTTGTAAGGAATAAGCTTTTTAATAACTGCTGCGTTAGCCTTTGAGCAGTAAGCTTGCTTTCTTAGATGTCTTTTTCTCTTAGTTGTCTTTTTGTTCAAAATGTGTCTTCTGAACGCCTTGTTCATCTTAACCTTACCATTCTTAGTTACGTTGAATCTCTTAGCGGCGCCTCTGTGAGTCTTTATCTTAGTCTTAGCCATAATGCACACTCCTTCCGAATTAAATAATATTATGACAAGGGAGCAAGAAACATTGTCATATTTCTGCCCTCAAGCTTAGCCGGTTTTTCAACAGTTCCGGCTTCTTTAGCCTGTTCTGCAAATCTTTCAAGCAAGGTATAACCAATCTGTGAATGACTTACCTCTCGACCTCTGAAACGAACTATAACCTTTACCTTATCGCCCTTTTTAAGGAACTTTATTGCATGATTACATTTCGTATTGAAATCATTTGTATCGATAGACGGTGAAAGCTGAACCTCTTTGATGTTAATAACCTTTTGGTTCTTTCTGTTTTCTTTTTCACGCTTATTAAGCTCAAACTTGTACTTTCCGTAGTCCATAATCTTGCATACCGGCGGCTTTGCCTGCGGAGCAATCTTAACCAAATCCATTCCCTTTTCATACGCAATATCCTGTGCCTCTTTTGCACTCATTACGCCAAGCTGTTCGCCATCAGCTGAAACAACTCGAATTTCGTTATCACGAATTTGTTCGTTAATCTGCAAATCATTCTTACTAATTGTTAATCCCTCCTTAAAACATAAACAAAAAACGGCTGCAAAACGCACCCGTACAATACACCGATACCTAAAGTATCTGTATATTTACCGCAAAGCCTTCGCCGTACGGTGAGAACGGATTGTTCTGCTTGTTTTCTTTTCTGAAATATTATATCAGATTATTTATTCCCTGTCAAGCATTTTTATTAAATATTTTCAAAAAAGGTTGCCGGCATTAGCCGACAACCCTCTTATATTATACATCTGCTGTTTTAACCGATTCAAATTCTTCTATAACTTCCTTTGACGGAGCTTTTGTGGCAAGTGACACTATAAAGATAAGTGCAAGCGATACAATAAATCCAGGAATAATTTCATATACGGTAAATATACCCGGAAGATTATCCGCACCCCATATAGCAGTCGGAACATATGCCCACAAAAGTGCTACCGCACCGCCGGATATAACGCCTGCCAATGCACCGTATTCATTACAGCGTTTCCAGAACAGGCTGCAAAGAATAACCGGACCGAATGCCGCACCGAAACCTGCCCATGCGTGAGCAACGATTTCAAACACCGATGAATTAGGGTCAAGTGCAAGCAAGCAAGCTATAATTGCAACAACCACAATCGTGATACGGCTTACGTTAAGCAATGTCTTTTCCGAAGCATTCTTGTTGAAAAGCGTGTTGTATATATCCGATGAGAATGATGATGACGCAACAAGAAGCTGTGAATCGGCTGTTGACATAATAGCCGCAAGTACAGCCGAAAGCAACAATCCCGCAATCACTGTCGGGAACATATTCTGTACAAGTACCATAAATACTTTCTGTGTATTTGCGCCCTCAAGCATACCGTTTGCATTCAAAATACTAAGTGATGAAGGGTCTGTAATCTGACCTGTTTTGAACATATATTGAATATACGGCGATGCCAATATACCAACCAATACAGCCATAGCAAGACTTACAATAACCCAAACCATAGCAATTCTTCTTGCAGGCTTAATATCCTTTGATGACTTTATGGCCATAAATCTTGTAAGGATATGCGGCTGACCGAAATATCCAAGTCCCCACGCAATAGCACTGACTATACCCATTGCACCGAAACCTTCCGATACACCAAGTGTAATTTTACCGATTTCCGACCATTCAAATGTATTTGAAGTAAGACCTTTATACATAAAGCAAGGTACAACGATTATTGCGGCAAACATAAGCAATCCCTGAAACAAGTCTGTCCAACAAACCGCTTTAAATCCGCCAAGAAATGTATATGCCGTTACAACGACAACGCTCAAAATAAGTGCAGGTATATATCCGATACCGAATACATAGTCAAACAAATTCGCACCTGCCGCAAACATTGACGATGTATAAACCGTAAAGAATATCAAAATAAACAACGCCGAGAATATACGAAGTACATTTGATTTTGAATGAAATCTGTTTTGCAGAAAGTCGGGAATTGTAATTGAATTGCCTGCGATCTGCGTATATTTTCTAAGCGGTTTTGCAACGATTAACCAGTTAAAATATGTACCGAGTGCAAGACCTATTGCAGTCCATATTGCGTTTGTAGCACCCGAGCCCAACAAATATGCAGTACCCGGAAGTCCCATCAACAGCCAACCGCTCATATCCGAAGCCTGCGCACTTAGTGACGTTACCCAAACGTTCATACCGCGTCCGCCAAGTACATAATCGGAATGTGTTGAATTTTTTTTGTAGAAAACAAATCCGACCATTACCATAGCGATAAGATACAGAAGTAATACAATACCCTGTATTATACTTTGTGATGTCATATTAATACCTCTCTTTTTTTAAATATACTACTCATTATATCAAAAAAGGATAAAGTTTGCAATATTAAATATACATCAATAATTAATTTTAGCGAAATTTGCTTTTTTAATAATGCGATTTATGATAATGAAGTAAGCAATCATAAGCCAAATTGTCGCCCCAAACCACGCAACAGGTGACGCAATACATACCGCCGCAAACTTCAAATACGACACAAGCACAAATGCAACAAGCGAACGCATAACCAGTTCCCAAACACCGCCGAAAAACGCAATCATACTACTGCCTATACCTTGCAGAGCATTTCTGTAAACGAACAGTAAACCGAGTATCACATAGAATACACCGTTTAGAACAAGGTATTCTTTTGAAAGCGACATAACTTCATTCTGACCGCTGCCGACAAACAATGCAATAAGCGGTTTTGCGAACGTAATAACAACAAATCCGCCTACAATACCGCAAACCGTTGCGATAATCGCCGCACCCGTCACACCTTTTTTAATTCTTTCAAGCTCTCTTGCGCCATAATTTTGTGCGGTGTATGTCGCAACCGCAACGCCCAATGACGCAAGCGGCTGTGTTGCAAATTGGTCTATTTTCGAGCCGGCTGTAAATGCCGCAACGGCAGTTGAACCGAGCGAATTAAGTGCCGATTGGATTACCATTGTACCGATTGCGGTTATCGAAAACTGAAACGCCATAGGCAAGCCGACTTCAAGGTGTTGCCAAGCAAATCTCCAAGAGAATTTCCAATCATGCTTTGTAAGTCTTAGAATCGGAAATTTTTTCAAACTGTATACAAAGCACAATATACCCGAAATAAATTGTGCGATAACAGTTGCCCAACCCGCACCGGCAACACCCATTTTAAATGTAAGAATAAACACAAAGTCAAGTATAATATTGATAATACTTGCGATTATCAAGAATACAAGCGGTGTTTTACTGTCGCCGAGCGAACGGAGTATACTTGAAAACAAGTTGAAAAATACCGCCGCCGCAATACCTTCAAAAATTACTATTATGTAGTTGTACGAATCGTCTATAATGTCGGACGGAGTTTTCATAATCTCCAAAAGCGGTCTTGCCGCCAATACGCTTATCGCCGTCATAACAATCGTTACGGCTATACCTAAAATAATGCTTGTCGCAACGGAACGCCTTACGCCGTTTTCACTGCCTGCACCGAATCTCTGTGCGGTTATAACCGCAAAACCGCTCGTCACACCTTGCACAAATCCCACAATCAAAAATGAGATTGAACCTGTCGCACCAACCGCCGCAAGTGCCTCAACACTTATAGTTCTTCCGACAATAATCGTATCCGCCATATTATAGAACTGCTGAAATATATTACCTATAAGAAGCGGTACCATAAAGCTTAATATCAACTTTATCGGACTACCCTTAGTCATATCGTTAGTCATATGTAATCTCCTCTCTTTGTTTAATGCCTGAACTATTATAGCACAATGTTTTTATTTTTCAATACTTTTTTCAAAAATTATCAAATAATCGCAAAAGTTATAAAAAACTAAATATTTTTCTTGTTTTGATTGTGATTTTGTGGTACAATCGAATGGTTGTTGTTTTTGAGGAGGGTAATATTATGAATAAAAAATTATTAACAAAAACACCTGTCGTCTGCGGACTTGCGATTATATGCTGTCTGCTTTGGGGAAGTGCTTTTCCTTGTATTAAAATAGGTTATCAGATGTTTAACATTCCGTCCGGTGCGGTCGGCTCACAATTTCTTTTTGCCGGTATTCGTTTCACACTTGCCGGTATACTTACAATTCTTTTCGGAAGTATTTTAAGCAAAAAAATACTTGTACCGAAAAAAGAATCACTTTTTTCGGTTTTTAAACTTTCTATGGTGCAAACAGTTATGCAGTATGTGTTTTTCTACATAGGCTTGGCGAATACATCAGGCGTAAAATCTTCTATTATAAATGCCGCAAACGTATTTCTTTCAATATTATTCGCAGTATTTATATTTAAGTACGAAAAAATGACGGTTTTAAAAGTTTTGGGATGTGTTGTAGGATTTTTAGGAGTTGTTGTAATTAACCTTGCGAACGGCGGTTTTGATATGAGTATAAAACTTTCCGGTGAAGGTGCTATATTGCTTTCAGCGGCAGCTTATGCACTTTCATCGGGTATGATTAAAAAATATTCTAAAGATGAAAATCCTGTGGTTCTTAGCGGTTATCAGTTCTTTTTAGGCGGTATTATTCTTGTCGTTGTCGGAATAGCAACAGGCGGTAAAATTTCCGGATTTACTCTTGCATCTATCGCGCTTCTTATATATATGGCGATGATTTCAGCCGTAGCATATACTTTGTGGGGAATATTGCTTAAATATAACCCTGTCGGTAAAGTTGCCGTTTTCGGTTTTACAAATCCGATCTTCGGCGTTATCCTTTCGGCTGTTTTTCTCGGCGAGAAAAATCAGGCTTTCGGTGTTCAGGGTCTTGTAGCACTTGTCCTTGTTTCAGTCGGTATATTTATGGTTAATAAATCTAAAAATTAGTTATTCTTTGGGCGGTTATTCACCGCCCATTTTTTTGTTTGCTTGCCACTTAGCCGACTTCGTCACCGGCTCCCATCAACGGAGCCTTTTATACCTCTCCTTGAGGAGAGGAGGCACGCAGTGACGGAGTGGTGGCTCCGTAAGGCGGTAATCTGCCACTTATCCCCTATTTTCTGTAATTACTATTTTGTATAGGATGGCACCCCGACGTCCCCACTTACACGCTCCGTGGGGAGCGTGACAAAAATAAAACGTATGCAGAATTATTGTACAAGATTTCAACTCACATGCTCCGTGGGGAGCGTGACAAATACGTCAATGGACTAATCGTAATTATGTATATATTTCAACTCACACGCTCCGTGGGGAGCGTGACAAAATCAAAGTGGATATGTTTTTATTTTTTTCTTCATTTCAACTCACACGCTCCGTGGGGAGCGTGACATTGACAGTGGATATGATATGAATATTTTAATTTCTATTTCAACTCATACGCTCCGTGGGGAGCGTGACGCGTAATAACGTGCACGACACGCTTGATTATGCTAATTTCAACTCACACGCTCCGTGGGGAGCGTGACTGCAGAAAAAATTACAGATGGTCGCACTATGTCAGAAATTTCAACTCACACGCTCCGTGGGGAGCGTGACATGGATCCGATCATTTCTAAGGTTGAATACCTTATTTCAACTCACACGCTCCGTGGGGAGCGTGACATGTTAGGCAAAAGACCATATCCTGCAACCTACAATTTCAACTCACACGCTCCGTGGGGAGCGTGACTTTAACCCTCTCATAGCCTGTTCGGCTTCGTTCCTCATTTCAACTCACACGCTCCGTGGGGAGCGTGACGGTTGAGGGTTGGACTGCTGAAAAGGTACACCGCATTTCAACTCACACGCTCCGTGGGGAGCGTGACAACGTTAGACAAATTGGGGATAAGCTATAACACGCATTTCAACTCACACGCTCCGTGGGGAGCGTGACGCACTACCATTAATCAATATTTTTGTGTTACTGCCATTTCAACTCACACGCTCCGTGGGGAGCGTGACTAAAAAACGGTCAAAGAAAAGGAGAAAAAATTATGATTTCAACTCACACGCTCCGCGGGGAGCGTGACGGAATGGATAAAAACAGGGACTGCGATTTTTTGGGTATTTCAACTCACACGCTCCGCGGGGAGCGTGACTTTACAGACAACTAAAAATGCGGGAGAGTCACAAATTTCAACTCACACGCTCCGCGGGGAGCGTGACTAGGGTTATACCTGAAACAGTAGGACAATTTACAGATTTCAACTCACACGCTCCGCGGGGAGCGTGACGTATCTTTCGGCGAGGCGGACATAGATGATTTCATTTCAACTCACACGCTCCGTGGGGAGCGTGACACACCGCTATACAGTGTCGGCTGTTTATCCCAAACAATTTCAACTCACACGCTCCGTGGGGAGCGTGACTGATAAAAAAGAAAAGGGGTTTAAAAAAATGGAAATTTCAACTCACACGCTCCGTGGGGAGCGTGACATCACAAATACAACAGAAAGGTGAATAAATAATATTTCAACTCACACGCTCCGTGGGGAGCGTGACTAATATGGGACGGTATTAATACCGTCCCAAAAGAAATTTCAACTCACACGCTCCGTGGGGAGCGTGACGGTCTCTCGTGGCGCAATCGGTGAAATATTGGATTATATTTCAACTCACACGCTCCGTGGGGAGCGTGACTGCAACATATCGCATAGCAAAAAAGCAATACAAAATTTCAACTCACACGCTCCGTGGGGAGCGTGACACAAACTATAAACAATAAAACGGTCGAAAAAGAAATTTCAACTCACACGCTCCGTGGGGAGCGTGACATAAAATTAAAAACTAAAATTGAACAATAGAAAAATTTCAACTCACACGCTCCGTGGGGAGCGTGACAATCCCCTTTTCTCTCTTATTTATCAGGCGGAGCATTTCAACTCACACGCTCCGTGGGGAGCGTGACACACCGCTATACAGTATGGGTTGCCTATCCCAAACAATTTCAACTCACACGCTCCGTGGGGAGCGTGACAATCGCATTGTGGATATGGTACATCATATACTAATATTTCAACTCACACGCTCCGTGGGGAGCGTGACGGTGATAACTGTTAAAACGGGTGAGAATTCGTATATTTCAACTCACACGCTCCGTGGGGAGCGTGACAATAGGAGATTAAAATATGGATTTTTCAAAATTTAATTTCAACTCACACGCTCCGTGGGGAGCGTGACTTTTCGGTTGCGGTTATTTAATATCGGGCAAAAATTTCAACTCACACGCTCCGTGGGGAGCGTGACGCAAACGATTTATAACGCACCCGCTTGCAAAAAATTTCAACTCACACGCTCCGTGGGGAGCGTGACAGTCGGTAGTGTTGATAATACCGATTTATTGTGTATTTCAACTCACACGCTCCGTGGGGAGCGTGACATCAACAAATATGGAATTGTTGGCGGTGACTGGCATTTCAACTCACACGCTCCGTGGGGAGCGTGACTCTACATATTGTATATGTGAAGTCACACCACCACAACAGAGCGGACATTTTACTAAAAATCACTTTAAAAAGCGATATTTTTTACATAATATGTATTATTTTTTCAGCGAACCTCCATATAAACCAATATCACTGCACGTTCGCTCACAAAATCAAACTGCCCTCAGGATCATATGTTTCCTTTGCACCTATATGCTCCACTCTCCTCTTCCAATTATTACCCAAATAATAGAATCGAAGGCTATCTTGTTCTTCATCAATAATTTTCATAAGTCTATCTTTTAATTTCAAGAATGTTCCGTAATCAACATCAACTTCAAACACAGAATTTTGCACTCTTTGTCCGTAATTAACACATTCCTTTGCAACCTTGCGAAGTCTTTTCCTACCTGCCGCATCGACAGTTGACACATCATAACTTACCAAAGTCATCATCAATATCACCTACTTCGCCAAATAACACGGATACTCGTCAATTTCACCACGCACAAATTTTGCAAGCAACATACTTTGCACATATGGCAAAAGTCCCATAGGAATTTTTTCCTTCAAATACGGATGTATCATATCGGTACGTTTTTTCTCCTGCCATTTTGAGAGCACCTTTTTCCTGCCGTCATCATTCAAGAAAACTGCACCGCTTACCTGTACATCAAAATCTTCAGGTTTAATAATTTTAAGATTTATTAATGTCAACACAAATCTTTCAACAATACATCTCCCCTCCTCGACCAAATCGCACGCAAGCGATTCACGTCCGGGGCGAAGCGAATGATAAAATCCCATATAACTGTCCAATCCCACACTTTCAAGTGCCGCCGCATATTCACGGGTAAAAATCGTATATAAAAACGACAACATTGCATTCACCCTATCGAGCGGAGGTCTTTTACTTCTCATTGCAAAACAGAAATCGTCTTTTTGATGAAGAATAAGGCTGTCAAACACATCAAAATATGCCTTTGCACCGTTACCCTCCGTACCGAGTATGCCGTCATAATCATCTGTGATATACACGCTTTTAATACAACCGTCCAAGCGTTCCATACAATGAGTCAGCTTGCCGTCCTCATCAATTTGCGGATAATCTTTAAGCGTTCTTTTCACAACACTTTTTGTATTCGCCAATTTTGCGGCAACGGTATTTTGTCTTAAAAGTGTAGGCGGTTTTGAAAAAAGTTCGTATTGACGTTTTCTCAACAACACATTTCCATGTGACGCACCCTGCACACGAGCCAAAAATCTGCCTGACGGAGATATGAAGTTAATCGGTATGCCGTAATCGGCACACTTCCCCATAAGTGCAGGCGAACAGCCAAGATAGCTGAAACAAAATATTGCCTCAATATTTGAAAACGGAAGTCGTAATTTGACCTCATTATTTTCCTTACATACAACATTTTCACCGTCGAGAGTCATGTATATATTTTCATTCGTGACATACAAAGTATTCAAAAGTTTTCTCATACGCAATCCTCCTCAATAAGCTGTTTAATGCTGTACTTTTTCGTTTTAGGCATACACAAATCTTTAATAGAGCAACCACTGCACTTTTGACCTTTTATTTTTGGAGGAATAACACCGTTTTCCATTACGTTTTGCATTTTACCGACCAAATCATCAAGCAAAGCTTTATACCTGTCGTACTCCTCATCAAACGGCATTTTCACACGTTTTCTTGTATCGGCATAATATATGCACCCCTCACTGTTGCATTTCCAAATATAGTCCGCACACAATTTTTGAGCAAACACCTGTATCGCGTCAGTTTCTCTTATAGAGCCGTCTTTAGGCTGCGTAGGTTTGTATTCCACAAGTCTGACAGTGTACTTTCCGTCAAGACCGTCTATCGGTACGCCGTCTTTATTTTTGCAAAACTCTATACAATCCGCAACGCCATACAATTCAAGTTCATCATTATACAAAGTAACCGAGCTTAAAACAACCTTGTTATTGCTTTTGAATTGGTGTTTGCCCAAATGTACGTTTTCGTGCATAATATTCGCCAACACAACCGAAACATTTTCAGCCCAGGCATTCTCAATTTCAAGCAATCCGAATCTTCTTGGGCAATACATATAATGCTGTATTGTCCTTATATTAATCATGCTTTTTCCTGAAGTTCTACTCCTTCAGGCATATTTTTATCGACAGTGATTTCATAGTCATTGAAACTTCTCGGAACTTCCACTCCGTCTTTTTTGCTGATAACAATTTTGTCAAACAACACATTCGCCGGAGCATTTCCGAGTAAGGAATCATGCTTGAATACATAAAGTTTTCTTACGCACATTTTACCTCTTGCGGCACTTCTGTCGTGTTCAAACATATTGATAATGGCCTTCCACAAAAGTTCAAGATCTTCTTCCGAAAACTTAGTAATTTTCTGTGCAAGCATAGCCGACACATATCCGTCCGCTCTGTACAAGCCATACGGTACTATGCTCTTTCTGCCCATAGTAGCACTATCACTTTCATTTGTTCTTGCCTGTCTTGTAATTGTTATATCCTGTGTAAATATCGGATCAACACTCTTTGCGAAACTAATCTGAACAGGACCTCTGACAATACCGCATGGGTCGTTACCTGTACTCATAACCGCACCGAATGTTCTTACATCAAAATAATTTTGACATATGTAATCTCTTGCCGCTCTTACCGCCTCAGGATTTTTACCCTTTTGACCTGTCTTTTCGCCTATTGCCTCATACGCCTCCGTAAATTTTGTGTTAAGTGCCTTATCAGGCTTTACAAGAATATTATAATACGGCTCATCTTCTTTAAAAATTTCCACAAAGTTGCGGATTTTTCTCTTTAAGCACACATCTGTAACAAGTCCTGCCGACGTTTCGGGATCAATTCTCGGCATATTGCCTGCATCGGGATCACCGTTGGGATTTCCGTTTTCTACATCAAAAATAACTGTAAATTCGTATCTGTTTTTAATTGGTTCCATAATTTTCTACTTCCTTTCATATTTCCTTAGTTTTTGTGTCATTTGGTTTATATAAATCTTGCATTTGCTGATAATAGCCTATAATAAACTTACCCTGTGCATTTAATGGTAATGTTTTAGGAAAAGTTCCGTTTAGCTTATCCACAATCTCACCCGTGAGTTTTTTATACTTAGGCTTATATTCAAGTTTTTCAATGTGGTATTGCGAAAGCTTTATAAGTTTCGGAAATACCGTTGACGGATTTGCACAAGCTGACGCAAAATATGAATCCTTAATTGTTCTGTTCAATCCAGGTAATGCGTCCGATTGAACTTTTTCAAGTACGGCAAAAAGTCTGCCGCACAGATACGCTTGATTATTATTTTCAATATCAAGTGCCATTTTTATCTCCTCCTTATTTTTTGAATATCTATCTTTTCTGTTTATGCAAGCCTTGATAATGCCTGCACGAACATAATTTACCGATTTATCCGTTTTCACTCGTCTTACGGCATTTTCAAGCAAAGACTCCGGATAACGTGTACCGTTTATTATCGCACCGAACACCGAAGCCATAAGCGGCGGCGGTGTGGTGTAATTTGTGCTTTGAGGCGGTTTTAATTCTCGGAATATTCGCCACATCGGTATATTTCCTTTTGAATTAACAATCATTATATCTGCTTGGTGTCTTGCTATATGTGAAAATATGTTGCCGAATTTATCACGGTATATAAACTTTTGTGCAAGACGCGAAACATTCGGAGCAATTCCCACAATATAAAACTCAACATTTTTATCAATATCGAGTTCTGTCAAATCGGGACTTTTGCCTTGATTTACGTCATTAAGCGATTTAAGCAAAATACCGTTCATTTCATCTGCATCAATCTTATCGTCAAACCCAAGCATTGAAGCAAACAAATCCGTTTCTTTTGAATCGTCATCTGACATCGCCCAAAATACAACTGTCATATCATCAAGATATATTCTGTGATTTTTGTCTGCGATTAAAGTGTTTAATGCCTCTGTGTAGTGTTTCATAGTAGTTTGCGTTATGGAACTGTTGTACGCCTGTTCTTTGCCGTATGAACACTCTGCCGTATTATTTACGCAAACCATTAACGCACCTGTTGCATTTGCATTTCTTACACCCTTGATTTTATCGTGCGTTACCGATATTTCGCCTTTTTCTCCCGTAACGGCACATATGTCATTACCCTGCACCGGTCCGACTGATTTTTTCAGTTCCGTTATCTTTTGAGCAATTTCGCCGTCAGTATCGTGCAATTTTATTTCAGGGTGGCCGTCAAGACCGAAAATAAAATTCGCCGTCGAGTATGCTTTTCCGAGATTTACAAGCAACTCATTTTCGGTTTCGTCCTGCGGATTCCACTTTTGCAGAAAGTTTCTGTATGCCGTAACTATATCCGATGTCATACCCTCTGTAAATTCAAGGTTTTTGTCCACAAACGCTTTATGCGATTTCTTCGCCTTATCCGTACTGTCCTCAGTTGAATATGTACCGCTCTTATTGTCGTAATTAAGTCCGAAAATATATAACGGTCTGTGTTCGACAATATTTCCATCTATACCGGGTTTCTGTGTTCTCTCCGGCAAAACTACCGATATAGGCTGAAGTTTGGTTTTACCCTTACTGTCGGGTTCACTTTCCTGCTCCACGTTTATAATATCGCTTACTGTACCGTCTTTTCTCAGCATAATCATATGCGTGATATTCTGTCTTGAAAAACCGTCTTTGCAAACCTTGTCATTTCTCGCAAGAATATCGTAATATTCATTCAAAGCCTTTATCAGCATTTCATCATCTCCCTATATTTTGCTACATCTATAACACCGTCAATCATATGCGGTCTGTAAAAAAGTGCGTCTGCCTTGTCCGAAAAATTACGTTTATCCCAATCATTATCTTTCGGATGTCCGCCGTCCTCAAACTTCATATGATACAGCATAAATCCTAAATCCGTATCACCTTTTAACGTATCCGAAACATTTTCAAGCGGAAATTCCTCCACAAGCTCAATACTCTTTACGGGAAATTCACGACACCCAAGCACAGGTTGTCTGAATTGTTGACCGTTTCTTAAACGTCTTAGAAGAATATTATAATGCTTTTCCTCCGACTCGTCATCATGGTCACTCTGTATACCCGTAAGTTCAAAGTGAAATTCCACGCCGTAACATACATCTTTCAAAATCATACTTCCGCGTTGATTTATCATATCCTTAGTATAAATCGTTGCATCACCTGTACCGTTTTTCATACTTTTTTGTACCGACTGCAATTTTATTTTTTCCTTAACCTCATTACGGCGAACATTGATAAATGTTATCGGATTAAAAACGATAATCTTATCAATTACATACCGAATTGCCGGTTTCCAATACACCGACTTTATCAGTCCCTCAAGTGCTCCCGGTGTCGGAACATCATAACTCACACGTTCAACTTTCATTTCAGGGCGGTTAAACGCGGCATAATCGCCTTTAACCATAATTTTAAATCCGTAACTCATTTTAACCTCCTCATACAAAATAATCTACATCATTTTCCAACGTCAAACCCACGTCCGACTTATAATAATCTGTATTTGCAAGTATGCAAACACCACAATCAAGCTGTTCTATAATCCCCTCTTTAATCATTTCTTCAAGCTCCCAAATATGTACGGACGCACTGTACTGCTGTAATTTTCGTTTTACGGACAGTTTTCCGTATCTGAGCTGTTCAATCAAATCTTTATTTTCATCACGCGGAATTACTATTCCTATAACTTGATTTTTGATAAACTTAAAATTCTCGGCATACGTTCTGAACGGTATTTCATCAAATTTCAAATTTTCACCCATAAGCGAAGTTATGGTACTTTTGTCTATATTGCCGTCATTAAACGCAAATAAGCGACTGTAATATTCTTCAATACATTTGTTGGTTGAAACATTGTCAAATTCCTCAAATAAATTTCGTGTTATATTTGATTTAAGCTGAATTTCACCTTTTCCGCCGTCTGTTTCAAAAACAAACACATCGCCCATATCCATCTTACCCTCACGGTTACATCTACCGCCGGACTGCAATATGTTATCAATCCCCGCAATTTCTCTGAACACCGCCTTAAAGTCAAGGTCAACACCCGCCTCAATCAGTGATGTTGAAATCACGGTCGTATTAATTCCGTTCTTTATATCTTCCTTTATTTTTGCAATAATCTCCGAACGGTGCAAAGGCGTCATATATGTTGACAAATGATACTTGTTACCGCTGCAAATATCATATAATTCCCTTGCCGTTTTCCTTTTGTTTACAATTATAAGTGCATTGTCATATTCCTGTGCCTTTTCTGCCAGTGAAGCAAGTTCACACTTTCCGATATACTCATATTTGCACTTATCAAATACGTTAAACAACGACGTATCCTTAACCGCATTTTCTATTTTGACACCTGACATATACCTTTCCATAAATTTATCATAATTCGGCATTGTCGCCGACATCAAAATTGCCGTACTGTTAAGATACTTCGTCACATACCCTATTGCCCTTAAACAAGGCTGAATATAGTCAATCGGCAGCATATGTATTTCGTCAAATATGATAACACTGTCCGCCAGATTATGAAGTTTCCTAAGTCGTCTGCCTTTATAATGATACAGTGATTCAAAAAATTGAATATTCGTTGTTACTATAAGTTTTGCGTCCCAATTTTCACAGGAACGTTTTAATTTTTCCGAAGTTATTTCGTTCTCATCTTCATTTTTATCATCATCAAAATCATAATTTGAATGGTGCTGCAACACAGGAAGTACATCACCGAAAATATCCTCGAATACCTTTGCTGTCTGTTCAATTATACTGACATACGGAATTACATATATAATACGTTTTTTCTTATTCCCTATCGCAGTTTTCAAAGCCGCTCTTATACTGCAAAGAGTTTTTCCGCTGCCTGTCGGCATATTCAATGTATACACATTCGCATTCGATTCAACACTTTTATAAACCTGTTCTTGTATAATGCTTCTCGATTCTTGAAGTTTGGTTTCTATTTTAAAAGAATTAAGTTTTTCACATACTTTTTCGTATGCTTTTTGAAAATCTCCGTCTATACCTCTGTCTGTGTTGGGAGTTACAAACCGCTCCGTATCTATAAAATCCGCATCCGTAAGGCATGAAAACAAATATCTTGTAAAAAAAGAATACCTTTCAATAATTTCTCTCTGATTACTGACATCAAAAAGTTCTCTCAAATTATCTTTGGGATATTCAAGTTTAACTTCATTTTCATACGCAGAATAATCGCCGGTTTTTCGTTTCATTCTGCCGTGCAAGGTCGAATCTTCTTCACCGTCAACTTTCGTTCCGCCATCAGGTAAACCCGAATGATGTCCCGCAACGCAATACTCAATCATAGGCACATATGATTTCGGCGGTGCTTTCGCAACTTCTTTTGCACCGCATATTGCGTGTTCCACTCGGATATTTTCCGCACCGTTTATACGTTTTTGAAAACCCGATGTATACTTGCCTATATCGTGTATTTTCCCCACAAATTCGGCTATATCCGCCCAAAATTCATTCGCATTTTCACGACATAACTTCGACGTTCCGTTCAAGTGATCCAAAAGCAGCTGTTTCCGTCCGTCGTCTGATGTATGTCCAATATATTCCATAGCAATCATCCTTTTTGTACAAATTATACTTTTATCATATCACTTTATTCGTGCAATTTCAACATATATTTTACTTTTTAGTAATTATCTATTAAATATACCTATAATTTTTATATATTTGCACCAAAAAAGGAACACATAAACAAAGCATACGCATTGTTTATATGTTCCCCAATAATTAGCTTAATTGAGTCTGCAGACAAATCCGCAACGATTTTGACTGCATTCTGTTTAATTATTATTGATATTAAAGCAATATCTCGCCTTTTCAGGCACTGAGCCTATCATACAAGGATTATGAATACTGAAATAATCCATAACATAACCCTTGTCGGTATAGATGTTTACACTCTTTTTGTCTTTCATCATTCCCGTATTATTTTCAATAACAATCTTCTTTATTTTTTTACAGTTGATTTCAATGTCCGAACGAGTGTAATTACAAGCAATACTTGCGTCTGTATTTTTCAAATTCATAGAATTGTTCAAAATGTATATTCCCTTGTACTCGTCATCTCTGTTCGAGTAAGATGAAAAGCATCTCAAACCTCTTGTTTCGATAGTATTTCCTATATATTTCTGTTCAAATTCAGTCGTCGGCTTAATATATATCGCCTCTGTAGAGCCGGTATAACGTGCAACGGAATTTTCGCCTGTATTTTTTACTGTATTGTGATAAACCAATTCATACGGACCTTCGATACCCGTTTCAACGCAATTTTGTACAACGTTATTTTTCACAATCGTATTAGGGAGTGATGTTCCCATACCCGCGAATATCGCCGCACAACCGACACCGCTTGTAAGTGCGTTCGTATCATTTACGGACGGTTTGCCGAAACCGATATTTTTGCACACATTATTTTCAATAACGTCTGCATATTTGCCCGAAACAGTCGGAGTCCAATAATCAATCGCCCCCCAAACACTGTTGTTAATCGTATTATTTCTTATAACATAATCGTCAACATCGCCGACAAAACTTATCGTCTTACCGCAGCTGTTCTCGAAAGTACAATTTTCAATAAGCACATTTTCAGTAGGACTTTGTGCATCACCGACTATTCTTATACTGTAACCGCTGTTTGAACTGTCCGAAATCTGATTGCCGCAATTTGTGAACTTACTGTTCAAAATCGCGATATTACTGCAATCTCTGAACACAATTCCGTTGTTTTCAAAATCGGTAAACGAACAGTTGTTGAAAATAATATTATCGCAATTTTCAAACTTTATCATAGGAAAATTTTCAAAATCTATATTTTCGACATATAAATTCTCAACATTCTTCACAATCTGATATGACGGCACATCGTCCGAATAATCTGCAACAAGCGTTGCCCGTTTTCCGCCGGAAGTTTTTATCACCGTGTCTGAATTGAATATTGACGGATATTTTCCGTATTTAATTGTACTGTGAACTTTGTATTCATTCGGAGCAAGTGTGTTTATTGTTCCGTCTTTGCCTTTTATGTCGTTTGAAACACTGCCGGCAGAAAACTCATACAAGTCAGTTCCCAACAGTACTGATGACGTATCATAATTCTTAAAATCCGCTTCGGCGATTTCTTCGGGTGTAAGTTTAAACAGTTCACCGTTTTTCGATTGAATGTTCGACTTGTGACTGTCTATCTCCTTACGTATTTGCAAAACAGCATTGCGTGCCGAATTACTGTCCGCTGCGTATACAAAATCCGCACCGAATGTCATGCACATCATCAATACCGTTAAAAGAGCCGTAATTTTTTTCATTTTCAACTCCATAGCCTTTCTCAAATAAAAAACCAACTTTAATAATAGCGTCTGTAAAATTGCAAATTCAATTCATACAAATTTCAACCGCCATTACATACATTTTATCATTAATTATTCATTTAATCAAGACTTTTCGATTAATATTTTCAAATAAAAAAGCATATTATTTCCAAAAATGATATGCTGAAATTTTTAATAATTTTCTGCGTGAATTTCAAAATATGCTTGCGGGTGATTGCACACAGGACAAACCTGCGGAGCTTTTACGCCTACAACGATATGACCGCAGTTACGGCACTCCCAAACCTTGACTTCACTCTTTTCAAAAACCTCTTTTGTTTCAACGTTGTGAAGCAATGCACGGTAACGTTCTTCGTGAGTTTTTTCTATTGCGGCTACCATACGGAACTTTTCAGCCAATTCGGTAAAGCTTTCTTCTTCGGCAGTTTTTGCAAAATCGGCATACATATCTGTCCATTCAAAATTTTCACCCTCTGCCGCCGAAACAAGATTTTCTGCCGTTGTTCCGATTCCGTTTAATTCTTTAAACCACATTTTTGCGTGTTCCTTTTCATTGTCGGCTGTTTTCAAAAACAAATCCGCTATTTGTTCAAAGCCGTCTTTCTTTGCCTTCGACGCAAAATATGTGTATTTGTTACGCGCTTGCGACTCACCTGAAAAGGCAGTTCTTAAATTTTCCTCTGTTTTTGTTCCCGAATATTTGTTTGCCATTTATATTACCTCCGTAAATTTACTCATATATAATATATACCACTATACACGAATTTTAAACAACATTTTTCTATGTCTTGCATTTTTCCGTTTTTTGTATTAATATATGTTTTGGGGTGATGATATGAATGTTGAAAAAAATATGTTTACGATCGGTGAAATGGCAAAATCAATCGGAATTACAAGAAAAATCATATTGAATTACGAAGCAAAAGGATTGATTACTCCGGACGTTAAGGACGGTAAAAACGGAAATCGTTATTATACCGTAGATACGTTCACTAAAATTCGTACAGTACGTATTTTGCAAAAGCTCGGTCTGTCGCTCGATGAAATTCATGCCTATTTAGACGGTAAAACAGATTTATTACCGCTTATCCGCCGCCTTGAAGCTATGCGTGACGAAATAAATTTGAATATTGAAAAGTTGTATGAAAGAGCAAACACAAATCCCACACAAATCAAGGAAATCCACATTGACAAGCAAACGATTTATCGACGCACTTTTACTACGGAAAGTATTCTCGATAAAACAAATATTCTGCGCGATACCGCAATACTTGCCATGCGTGAATACGGTACCGATATGACAAGGCGAATGTATTTTTTAGAATACTCATTGTCCGCACCCAACGAAATTTCTTACTGTGTTGCCGTACCGCCTGAAAGCAGCGGCGAACATATCGACGTACTGACACCCATGCGTGCAATTTGCATCTATCATCACGGTGCATATGAGGAACTCCCAAAAGTTCGCGAAAAACTTTTGTCGTATGCTAAAGAGCATAATCTCACACCTTTGGGAATGTGCCGTCATACATATCTTGAAGGCCCCCCGCAGCATAAGGATAAAAAACTTTTCATAACACAAGTGGCTCTGCCGATAGAAGAATAAAAAAACTCCCGAACATATAAGTTCGGGAGCTTTTGTTTTTTACATAAAGAACGGGAAAAAATCGTTCTGAACCATATATCTGTTATTTATTTCTTCGATTTGCAAATCGGTATAACCTCTGTTTACCGCTTTTCTTGTGTTTAAATTAACAGCTTGTACCAAACCGATTACTTTTTTTGCATTATTATCATTTAATTCAACATTATACTTGTCAAACAAACTAAGAATATCAGGAGCGTTTTCATTGCTCATTTTACATTCCATTTCAATTTCAAAGCATAAGTTTTCGCCCTTTACTTCATCCATACCCATTCTCTTAATCAAGTAATGTCTAAGCGCAAGATATTCGTTGGTTTCTTCAATATATCCCGGGTTAGCCATTTTCATAATCTTTTTTCTTGACGGAATATAGAACGGCTTGTTACCTTGCGTTTTCAACAAATCATCATAAAAACCTTCTTCCAAAACATAAGTGTTTACAATCGAATTGTTGTATATTTCCCACAAATCCATTTTACCGTTGACAGTATTAATCAATTCCATAAAATCTTCTTTTGAAATATCATGGTTTTGCTTGTCGTATATTTCAAAAACCTTGTCCAACGGAACAATTTCGTATAGTTCTGCAAAAACATTGCAGTAATTTATTATTTTATCTCTGACTTCCAAACCGCCTTTTGATTCGTTTGTATAACATTTAGCAACTAAGTCTTTTACTTCGTCACACAAACTGTACTGTTCATTTTCAAATGATATATAACCTAATTTCAATAAAAGTCTGATTTTGAAAACGTCTGACTGTTCAATTTCATTGCTCTCGCACCAATTTACAAGACATTCTGTTTGTTCTTTGTCAAGCGCCGCAAGAACCGTCTTAAAATACTCGTCTGATAATAATATTTTCGATATGCTTTCTGCCACTTCGCCCTTGTTCATTTTTGAACGACCTTTTATATTAAGCTCTTTTGCCAAGTCAAGCATTTCGGGCTTTTTCCAAGACATTATATTATCAAATATTTTCATTTTTCTACCCCTTAATATTTTTTTAATATTATATCATTAAATTTTCACATATACAAGCCATAAAAATAAACAATACTTTCCGCAAATTCTATCCGTCAAGTCAGCCAAACCTCTAAAAATTCCGCATAAAGCAACACCTGCGGCAAGTGTTAGAGTTCAAGGCAACGCCCTTAGCCCCCTCACAAATACCGCAGGTGATATTTTAAACTATATCAAATTGTTTTGAGAATGTCTAACTTTGATGTGCCCCTCTTTTTAAATCAAAGCCGGTAAGAGGGTTACATTAATCATATTTATCCTCTTTGACACTCACCGTCACTGCCATCTTTCGGCTCGGATATGTGACTTAGTCACCACTTCAAATGAACCGTATATTATTTTATCAGCCCACAGCCTCATTCGGATCGTCATACGCAGTCATACCCGGTATTATCCAAATTGTTTGGTTCTTTTCTTCCCAGTCAACTCGGCAATCCAACACATCTGTTATATCACGAAGTTTAAAGTAGTTGTTACCGTCGATATTATAGCAAGTTGCCTGAACGGGAACTCCGTCAAGAGTTAGAAATGCCGATGAAGAAACGGCTGTTCTCGTTTCACCGTCACCTGCCGTCAACTCACCTCCGACCGATGTGTAATCAAAATAGCTTAACATATCAATCGAATTTGTTGACGCGTCATACTTAATATCAAATGTTTTAATTGTTCCGTTAAGCATTTCCGCAATATCTCTGAGTTTGAAATAGTTACTGTCGTCAATGTTGTATGCAACGGCGTTATATTTGTTACCGTCTATATAAACAGGCTGTGTTTTGGCAACAGATGTTTTACTGAACTCAGTTCCCGGATAATATGTAAACGTTTGATAATGTTCATCATTCTGTAGGATATAACGAATATTTCCGTCATAAAGAATAGTATATGCTTTTCCTGTTTCTATTTCGTCAGGATAATCAGGGTCGGGAGTATACGAATAATCTTCAATATTATATACATTAGCCCAATCTTGATCATTTAAAAAGCTTATTTCATTTCGATTTAAAATGTCCGCATATATTTTAGCTCCTTCATATGACTCGCCGTACTCATGCGCCTTAAGAAGCTCATAAGCCTCTTTTGTATATGCCTCTGCTCCATATGCACTCCATGGCGAATCAACCGCAAGAACACCGATCGGCGCACCAAGTGCCGCTATACCCGATGCTGACGGTGTGCTGACAAAATCAGTCAAATTGCTTGTAGGAATATAACATTCTTTTGAATTGAAATAGATTTTTGAATTTGTGCCGTCATAATCTTTTTCAATAACATCAACTGTTGTACCCGTTTTCACCTTGCCCACAACCGAAGAACCGTCCGAAACATCGCAGTCACTGCTTACTTCCGCCTTATACGAAATAGCCGGCTTTTGAGTATTTGTGTACTGCACATTAACATACTGTGATTCAACATAATACAAACCGTGCTTGTAATAAATCTTGTAATGACCGTTTTGCGGAGTTGCGTCCACTATTTGAACAGACTGATTTATTTTGTAAACACCCGATTTTACATAATCCGTTGAGTCGGGAGTTGTCTTTACCATAAGCGGAGCGGTTGCTTTTCCGATAGCTTCAATTTCCGGAGGAGTTGTCACTTGATTGTTAATATCTAAAATATAACAATTTTTTCTCGGCACAAAATATACGGCAGGTTTCCAGCTTGTAAAAGCAGTACCGTCTTTTTCTCCACATTGTCTGATTGTACCGCGTGATTCGTCAACACCGCCTTCGCTCCATATTGCAACCCAATCTTCGTTATATCCGACAACGTCAAATTCACTTGTTGCACCTGCATAAAATGCTGTGTTGGCATTTGCCTCTGTTCTTGACTTTTCTGCAAACGGAGGATCATAGCCGATTTCTTTAAGTTCGTCCAATCTCTTAGAGTGATAATTAATCGGCGGATTGCCCGGATAGAAAGATGCTTTTACCGAGCCGAATTTACCCTCATCACCGATATGTATAACCGCTTTACCCACTAACGGTAACGACGCGGGTCTTTTATGCCTTACCCATTCAGTCGGAACTTTTGCGTAGAAATTCATTTCTTCACCTTCGGTAGTTTTTGAGCCTCCGTAGATGTAATCAGCAAGGAAAACCATATTTATTGCGTGTTGATATTTTTCATCATCCGACTTTAAAGACTCATTCAACTTTTCTTCAAAGTCCTCTGCCACCTCAAGTGTATCTTTTCTGTTTGCATAAGCATACACATAACCGATTGTGCCGTCTTTAAGCTGAACTTTGTGGTAATTGTCCGCTATTTGGTCCTTGCCGTTTATGTACGCCTCCAAAACCGTCAATTTCTCATTTTGGTACACAACACTGATACTTCCGGACGGTGTCGGATTTTTTGTGACATTCATACTTCCTACTGTTACATAAGCCTCACTGCCGTCCTCAATATCCGTTGCGAAGACAGGCACTGCAAACGTGGCAAATACCATAATCGCCGCAAGCAATGTGCTAAAAACTTTTTTCATTTTAATCCCTCTTTTCTTAATTTTTTTCGTCTTGGCAGACTATGTTCTATAATTATTATACATCGTACATCGGTGTACGATGCAATAGATTTTCAAAAAAAATTAATTTTTTTAATTCTGAAACAAAAACTTTTAATGTCATATCAAAAGGAGTTTTATTTTTCACCGCTAAAGCTGCACTGAACCTCGGAACTGTCTGTTTTTCATAATACAGCAAAACCTCCTGCATAATAACAGGAGGTTTTTGTACTGATTTATCTTCGACATCCACAGTCACTGTCATCTTCCGGCTCGGATATGTCATCTTGATCACATTCCAAGAATTCGCCCCTCTCAGGCGGGAAGAATTCGTCAACCGGGAAGTCTATTCTCTCAAATAAGTCACAAGGATTGTCATCCGTTGCCCCTAC